>PVBE011504823.1_pt1 | contig 53254 bp, 52 predicted proteins | sample 1631181 | NCBI WGS metagenome assembly PVBE01 (sample SAMN08397723, study PRJNA350692) | Marine metagenome, whole genome shotgun sequencing project. | isolation source: water | place: Pacific Ocean | collected 2012-04
ATCCTGCCTTGCGTGCTTCTTGAATTGCTGCAATGGCAAAACCAGAGTCTACGCCATCGCGCACCTTCAGAACTACGCCAGGTTCTTGCAGAAGTGCATCGAGGACTTTAGCGAGTCGTTCACGGTCATATAAAACTGTAGCACCTATGGTGTAACATGGCTTTCCATCTAACGTTCCAATGGAAATTATTTGCGTCTCTAATAGAGAAGGGTCCACTTGAGAACCTCGTTCGATTGTAATTGAAGCGAGCACTTGATCTTCTGGATTTGAAACGACCGTCGATACTATAAAATAAATGAGCAACAAAAAGGTCACATCAATCATTGACGACATATTGAGTGCCGTTGTATTAAGTCGCCTTCTTTTTGCGTGCATAAAGTGCATGCTTATTCGACCACCGTCGCAATGTTGATTGCTGGATATTTATACTCATGAAGTAATTGAACTACATCATTCAACTGTTCTGTGGGACATGCTACATCTGCACGTACGAGCAAGGTATCCCAAGTGACCTCTTGAGCAGCTGATTTCGATTCTATTATTGTTCTTAATGCATCAAGAGAGATAGCCCCCTGTGACGTATCTACGATAATTTCGCCACCTTCCAAGAGATTGATAACAAGAACATATTCTGCAGCATGACCATCGCTTGGGACAAGTACTTTGGGAAGTGCCATTGCTACTCTTGACTGTTGCGAGAACTGAGCAGCTACCATAAAAAATATAATCAGCAAAAATATAATGTCAATCATTGGCGTCATTTCGACCACAGGAACAATGACTCTAGTTTTAATGTTTTTAAACGCCACGTATTTTATCCCTGCACTGATTCAATATGCAACACCAAGCGTTCGATTTCGTTTGCTGCTTCTGAACTGAGGCTTTCAATTCTATTTCGGAAAAAACTGAACAATGCAACGCACGGAATCGCAAGCACAAGTCCAAGCATTGTTGTAACAAGAGCCTCACTGATATTTCCTGCAAGCGCTGCGTTCGAACTTGAATCTGCACCTAGAGTTTCAAACGCACCGACCATACCTAAAACGGTTCCGAGCAAACCTAGCAGAGGTGCAATTGTTCCAATTAAACCAAGTGCATCGGTTGACCGGAATAGGCGAGATGTCTGTTCTTCCCCTGCCTCTTCAAGCGAGCTTTTTAACTCAAAAGGACCAAACGCAGAACGTTGGTACCTAAGCAATCCTGTTGCTAAAATTCTTGTCAGATACGAGTCGTTGGAGGGCGTGACGCAAAATTCTAATGCTTCTTGCACTTGGTCTGCGGCAAGCATTTGTTCAATCGCTGTAAGTTGGCTTTGCGGCAAGAGCGCGCTTCTTCTAATTTGCATGAAGTGCATGACAACCAAACTCAATGCAACCAAACTTAAACCGACAATTATATAGCCAACAGTGCCTCCTTTTTGGACCGTCTCCCACCATCCTGTTGTATCTGAAAGTGTAAAAAGTATATGAAAATAGTTCATCTGACTGCATTCCTTGTAATTGACATTGCGCTTGAGAGGAGGGGGTGCGAAGGATAATTCCTTTGCATTTCATTCATCATTCTATCTGCGATGGCTTGAGCACCGTCTTTGCGAAATTCACGTGCAAGACGAAGAAGTGCCGCACCGGATAACCATGGTTGAAGATTTGTTGGAAGCGAGGCAATTTTTGCTAAATGAAGGAGTCCAACAGTTCGATCTTTTGAAGAGCGTCCATCATCTAAGTAACCCTCCGCTAAAAAGTAATGTGCCCAGATTTGTTTCCATTGAGGCATTTGGCCAAGAGAGTCCTCAAGCGATTGCATAGATGCGATGTTGCCTTGGGACGCAGATAGGATGTGGCTTAGGAATAGATCATTAGGAGCATCTTCAGAAATTAGCAATTGACCTTGAATCGCTTCCAAGAAATCATCTCTTACTAATTCGACAGGCGGCAAATGGAAGCAGAGTGACGTGGATGGGTCAATGATGGGAGGGAGAGGAAATGGGGATTCTTCGCCCTGCTCATAATGACGCAGCGTTTCCATCCATGGCTGAAATGCCAAAACGACATCGCCTCTAGAAAGTGCGCATCGAAGCAAACCCTCCGCTACAAGACACGCGTCTTCACCTTGGCTGCCTTCGTATTCCTGAAATAAAAGCTTGAACGTAGGTTCTGCAAGCCAAATATCACCACGAAGCATTCTCTGCTTTGCTCGCCATAGAGCATCACCTTGTTCAAGAAGCAATTCCAAATTTGGGCTCGACTCTGAAAAGTCAATTTTTTTGATTCCACTCCATGGAATTACTTTTGTAGATGCTTCACCAACGATTTCATAACGAAGACCTTCAATAGTTCCATTTAATATGTTGCAATCAATCGGAGAACTAGCTCCACGCAAGTGCACGGTATCGCCATGAGCAAGTGCTGCGATTTGCAGCACCGCACAGTGAAATAAAACAACTAGGTGAAATGGAGACACACCTTTACGGAACATAGTTATATTTTCCTCCAGTAGCATTGGCGATCTCCTGAAGAATTTTTTGGCTCGTGTCATCACCAAACGCAATTGTATTGACCACTATTTTCTTCCCCTTAGGCATGATTTCCTGCAGTTTATTGTTAGAAAAAGGGCTAATTACTCCATCTGTTAAAAAAAAGATTGTGTCTGGCGGAGGCTTAAGCTCAAAGGCTTTAACAAAAGCAGGCAATGGTTTTGTTCCACCATCAGCAGTCATTTGAAGGATTTCCTTAGCCATTTTAGTAACAGTTCTGCGCCGTGCAGTGTTCCATCCCTGCTGCATCCCAGGCTCAATATAATCTGTACTATAAAACAACACAAAAAAACGAGCAAAGTCGGGAAGTTTTTCTAAGGAAGCAATAAGTTCAGCTTTAGCTTTAGTAAAGTTATCCTTTCTCATGGAACTTGACCTATCAACTATGTAGCAAAAGCGAGTACCAGAGGAAGTAATGCCAAAAAAAGAAGTACCGCCACCGCCTGAGCCACCCATACCAAGACCCATGCCTGCCGTGCCAGATCCAGTCAATGAAGCCATTCTTGATTGTTCTGTTGCAAGCAGTGCTGTGCCAGTTGTATCGGCTGCCAAAATTGCTTGCGTGTTTTCCACCACATCAGCGCTTGCTTCGGTGTGTTCTGATTGCAATTGGGATTGCGTAAGCTGCTCCCCTTCAGGAAGATCCGTAAAAGATTCTTCATCGAGAACTGCCAATTCAATCTGATGGGCTTCGCCTTGCTGAGAAAAGAAACTGCCGCCAACAGTTCCACTAAACTGAAGAAAAATAATAAGGTGTACAAGGATGGAAATAAGAATACCGACGAAAATAAGGGACCAGACCCGGCGTTTCCATCTGAGTCGCTCTTCATTACGGTATTGGGCAATTGGGGAAGTTGTGAGAACACGCGTTTCTTGAGGAAACGTCTCGATTTGTCTGGTTTGGTCTTGCGTGGGCTGTTCCATATGATGATAATGCAATTGCATGCTAGTTTCCTTGCATCATACGATATGAGGGTTGCCTCAACACGAAGCATTGTAAAAAATAGGATAACAATAGATATATGACACCTTCTACTCCACATTACAAACGAGCCATTCTTAAAATAAGCGGCGAAAGTTTTTCGACTTCAGGTATCCTTGGCATCGATCCTGACGAACTCAATACAATCGCGCGTCAGATCGCAGACGCTTCAAACTTGGGGACTGAATTAGCTGTAGTTGTTGGTGGCGGCAACATGATTCGCGGCGCAGAACTTGCGAACCGAGTGGGCATTGCGCAAGCAACCGCTGACTACATGGGCATGCTTGGCACCGTCATCAATGCACTTGCGCTAAAAGAAGCGGTTGAACAACAAGGTCAGCCCGCTAGAGTAATGTCAGCTTTAGATATTGAATCCGTAGCAGAGCCTTTCATTCGAGGACGAGCTCTTCGACACTTCGAAAAAGGAAGAGTCCTTATACTCGCAGCAGGCACAGGCAATCCATTTTTTACAACAGACACTTGTGCATCATTACGCGCAATCGAACTAGGCGCAGATATACTTCTCAAAGCAACAAAAGTAGATGGCGTTTACAACTGTGATCCTGAAAAAAATCACGATGCAATACGGTTCGACACGTTAACGTTTGCTGAAGCCATCAACAAACAACTCGGCGTCATGGATATGACAGCACTCTCCATGTGCATGGAACACAATTTGCCAGTAGTTGTTTTCAATTTCAAGGAAGATGGCAACATCTGCAAAGTAGTTGCAGGCGATCAAATAGGAACACTTGTCAAAAACCCAACCAATGACAAGGTAACGTCTACTCAGTAAAGACAAAGAAAGTAAGAACAGAATGATGATTAAAGATGAAACTAAGAAATGTAGAACAAAAATGGACAAAACTCTTGACTACTTCAGCAAGGAACTCCATGGCGTGCGCACTGGGCGAGCATCGACTGCTCTGATTGATTATGTCAAAGTTGACTACTACGGTAGTCAAACCGATCTCAAAGACATTGCCTCAATATCCGTGAGTGAAGCAACACAACTTATCGTCAAACCCTATGATCCCGCTTCAAGAAGCGATATCATAAAGGGCTTAGAGTCTGCCGACTTGGGACTCAATCCTCAAAGTGAGGGCGACATCATTCGTATTAACATCCCAGCCCCTTCTGCCGAGCGAAGGCAACAACTCGTCAATCAAGTTAAAAAAATGGCTGAAGAGAGCAGAGTAACAATACGAAATGAACGAAGAGATGCTATCAAGCATATTGATGCCATCGTAAAAGACAAGACGAATGCCGTCTCAGAGGATGACGGAAAACAATCCAAAGACGAAGTCGAGTCAATGACTAAAAAGCACATCTCTAAAATTGATGAAATGTGCGAAACTAAATCCTCCGAAATTCAGACGATCTAATTCTCTCGCCGTTCTGACACAACGCCGCACGACAAACTTCTAGGAAACTTAATATTGCCGTCTTAATCTTGCTGCAGCAATTCCTAATTGCTGGCGATATTTCACGACGGTCCGGCGAGCAATTTTTATACCTTGTTCTTGCAATTGCTTTGCAATAGCTTCATCGCTTAAGGGCTTGTCTTTGTCTTCTTCATCTACAATAGTCTGGAGGCGGCTTTTTATCGCTTCCCAACTCATTTCGCCATCACGACTATTTCCCGTTCCACCAGAAAAGAATTTTCGCAACGGAAATATTCCTCGCGGAGTTTGCACCCACTTATCTGCGACAGCTCTACTTACTGTTGCGACATGAATCCCGAGCATATCTGCAACCTCGACCATAGGCAAGGGATGCAAGAAAGCATCACCACGTTCTAAAAAGTCACGTTGCCTTTCGACGACTATCTGCACGATATTGCCAAGTGTTACTCTCCGTTGAGACACGGCTTCAATAATCCAACGTGCAGCATTCATATTTCTGAGTATAAAATGTTTCGCTTGCTCGTCTGTTGCCGCATCATTTGCAATTGTTTCATATGAGGAAGCAAGCCGTAGCGGCGGGAGTTTTCCATCACAAACTCCCACAATATAACGGTCTTCTAGGTCATCGTATTCAATCATTGCATCTGGAATGACTGGGAGAACACGGTCGCTCGCAAGCAACCGTCCCGGGCTAAGTGTAAGTTCATGCATTTTATCCATTGCGATTTTCACTTGAGAAAGGCTCAATCCGCTATCTGCAGCAACTTTTGGAAGTCGATTCGCAACAAGATCTTCAAGATGTGATTCTATTAATGCTTCAACATCACTCCATGCACCTGGGTTGTCTGCCGCAAGCGCAGTGGACTGAATCAACAGAGAGTCATACGCAGATCTTGCCGCAATTCCTAAAGGCTCAAGCCATTTTTGCAAATTCTTTATGACAGCAAGAAGCGTTTCATCAGCCGGCTCAACTCCAAGTTCGGAAGCAACTTCCTTCTTCATTTCAACTTCAGTTAATGTCAAAAATCCATCTGCATCAATAAGACCGATGAGTATTTCTCCGATGCGCTTCTCAGTATCAGTCACTTCGGCAAAACTCCACATCTGCAACAACTGCTCCGACAAACTTTCGCGCCGAGCACGAATATTTGCCATAGCGTCCAGCTTAGCATCGCGACCATCCTGCGCTGCCGCTTGCCCAGGAGACAAGTCTACATACTCCTCACTAATCTCATCAATGTGTTCGTCGTCATCTTTTTCTTCGGACAGTTCCGGCTGCTCGGGTTCAGCGAGTTCTAAAGCAAAATTAGATTCAAGTTCCTGCTCAATTTTTTCTTCCAGAGCCGGCAATGGTAATTGCATTATTTCCATTGTTTGGATAATGCGAGGCGCAAGTTGCAATTGTTGCCCCATGCGTTGCGTTTGTCCGGCTTCAAAGCGCATACTCATAACGTTTTACTCTACCCCACGACGGCCAGCAATTGCATCCGAAAGAACCTGTGTATTTGCATATTCTATTTGTGAGCCACTCGGAAGCCCACGCGCTAAACGTGTTACCTTTATCCCTCTTTCTCTGAGTTCAGAGGCGAGATAAAGAGATGTGCTGTCACCTTCGAAATTTGGGTTTAAGCCTAGGATAACTTCTCTAATGACTTTCCCGCGCGCATTTGTAGATGGATTATCAACACGCCCTAGAAGTGCATCAACGGTTAAATCGCTAGCTTCAACACCCGCTAGGGGATCAATTCTTCCAGTTAGAACATGGAATACACCATTATACATACCAGTAGCCTCTAGTCGGATGAGGTCGCGTGATTGTTCTACAACAAGGACAACCGTTGCATCTCGATTAATATCATTGCAAATTGCACATGGGCTAACGTCAGCAATATTATTACAGCAATCGCAACATACAACGCGTTGTTTCACATCTGCAATCGCTTTGCTTAAATCAAGCGCATCTTCTGTCGAATCTTTTATCAAGAAAAAAGCAATGCGCTCCGCGCTTCGTTTACCAATGCCCGGCAAGCGCGTTAAGCCATCAAGTAGTCGTCGTACTGGCTCTGGTGTTCCTTTTGAGTCGCGAAGAGACATTACTGTTTTCCTTTACCAATGTGTTTCACTTGGACTACGGTTCCCTCAAATAAACCACGTGCGGTTTGTACAAGGTCATCCCCTTCGACTGAATCAATGTTTACATTCGCGCTCTCTATATTTTGCTGCTGTGAGGGCGTTTTGATTGTTACTGCAAACTGCCTATTCGTTAGTCGACGAATCACTTCTTCTATTTTGGTTTGTTGCCCAAGAATATAATTTGCAGACTCTCTTCCTTCATCAGAGATACGGATTTCAACGCTGCTTCCCTCGAACTTGCCCACCGTTAGGTACTGCGCAATCCGCTTCAGGCCAGGAGTCGATGCGAGAGCGTCAAAAAGAGATTCTGGTGTTGTTGCTGTTTTATTTTCGTGTTGCTTGTGCTCAGCGAGCTTTGAGGTTTCCGCAACCTGCGCTAGTTCTCGCTCAGTTTTACGAGGAAGAAAAGGTGTTACCCTTTTTTTTTTCGCAGTTACACCAGACTGCAAAACACCACCAGCTTCAGCGAGGTGCCCTGATAGGCAAAGACGAGCGATGGTCGCATCAAAAAGCGCTCGTCCGCTTCCTGCTCTACGAACTTGCCTACTTGAAGCATCACAGAGAGCAATCATATGCGTCAATATTGCTTCATCTAACGCCTTGCCTATCGCAACAACTTCTGTACGAGATTCCTCGGAAAGCTCAAGCATTGTCGAATCAGCACCACAAACTAGAGCAATGAGCGAATTTCGCAAGACCGTTGACACAATATCCAAGACTCTATCGAGAGATACACCAGATGCAAGCAGACTGTCCGCGGCCTCAAGGGCACTCTGCAAATTGCTCGTAGCAATTGCTTGAAGTAGATTCGACACTGCGAGCTGAGATGGCAAGCCTAGAAGTTCTTCCATATCATCGTGTTTGATTTCATTTAATCCACCGGCCAAAAGCCGATCCAAAATTGAAAGAGCATCACGCATGGACCCATTGCCTAGCCGGGCAACTTCTGCAACAACTTCGTCATCTGCTTGAATGCCCTCTTCTTTCAAGACAAATGCGAGATGGGATGCAATTTTTGTAGATGTAATTGCACGAAAATCAAATCGCTGACAGCGGCTTTGAATCGTAGCTGGAACTTTGTGAGGCTCTGTAGTGCACAGAATAAATTTTACATGCGATGGCGGTTCTTCCATCGTTTTGAGGAGTGCATTAAACGCTGGTGTTGTCAACATATGGACTTCATCAATAATGTAAATACGATACTTGCATCTCGTGGGAGTTAATCCAGATGCGGCTATGAGATCCCTTGCTTCTTGGACACCTCGATTTGAAGCACCGTCAATTTCAATAACATCTAAATCAGTACCTCTGAGAATTGCTTCTCCAATTGCTTCTTCCTCTGTTAAGGAATCCGACCGGTTTAATTCTCGTGCAAATATACGAGCCATTGAAGTTTTGCCAACTCCGCGAGTTCCAGTAAACAGATATGCATGGGCAGTACGTTCCGACTCAATTGCACTTCGTAATGTTTTTGCGATAGGCTCCTGCCCTACGATATTTTCGAAGGTTGTCGATCTATAACGTCTTGCAAGTACTGTGTAACTCAAGCATGCCCTCCTTTGGCATTGTTTATCTGTGGCGAGAAGGACGGCCGGTTACCCAAAGCTCGCATAACGCCACTTATGGCTGCTGCTGTCAAGCTCTGACCAGGTTCGCAGGCCACACGACTATGAGGCCGACCGTCCTTCACGCCGCCGATTTGCACATGATAACAGGACTACTCTAAAAACGGCGCAAAGAAGTGTACACTTCACATATGACAGAAGACACACGGCATGAAAAACCCACTACGATTGAGATTGAACAAGAACGAGAACGTACAACGAAGCGTCTTGTAATCCTTACGATTCGACTTCTCTTTGTCACTTTCATGTTCGCAGCGGCAATTCTCCCCTTTATTGTTGGGCTCAATGCAGCCAATCGACCAATTGATGAAATAATCGTTGACCACCTTGGTCCACTGATTTCAACAATTGCATTCGCAGCAATTGTTCTCATTATTGATATTCTCACTCCAAACAAACGGCTATCTGCAGTTCTAGGTGTTTATCTTGGTTTAGTGGTAGGACTTTTCGCGGCACTTGCCGTTAGTTTGCTCATCGATTTGATAGGCGACTCTTGGGGATTAACTAAAGGAGATACTGCGTTTCAATACCTTACGCTTCTCAAACTTGTATCTGGAATCACCCTTTGCTACTTTGGCATCAGTATTGTCTTTACAACAAAAGATAATTTGCGGTTAGTACTCCCGTATGTCGAATTTGCTCGTAAAGTCCGAGGCATCCGCCCATTGCTTGTTGATACGTCCATTCTTATCGATGGCCGCATTGAGCAGCTAGCAACTTCAAAGTTTATAGATGCACCACTTGTCATTCCGCAATTTGTCATTGACGAACTCCATCAATTATCTGATTCTAGCGACAAGTTAAAGAGGGAACGCGGAAGACGTGGCTTAACCGTACTTGGCAATTTAAGAAATTCTGGTCAAGTCGAGCTGACTATAGAACGATCAGAAATATCAGATCTCAGTGTTGATCGTGCACTCCTTGAGTTAGCTACATCAAGTGGCTTCAGGGTACTCACCACTGATTCTAATTTGCAGCAAGTCGGAGTCATCGAGGGTGTCGTTGTTCTTAATCTCAATGATCTGTCCGTAGCGGTCAGAACACAAGCCGTGCCGGGAGCAGTTATTACGTTAGAAATCGTACGAAAAGGCGAGAGTTCTACGCAAGGCGTAGGGTATATGCCTGATGGGACAATGGTTGTAGTTGAAAACGCAGGCACACGCATTGGTGAATCAATCTCGATAGAAGTCACGAACGCACTTCAGACATCTGCCGGAAGAATGATTTTTGCAAACGCCTGTCAATAGCAAAGCAAAAACTTATTCCCATTCGATGGTCGCAGGCGGTTTAGAACTAATGTCGTAGACAACTCGGTTCACGCCTCGAACTTCGTTGATAATGCGATTGCTGATAGACCCCAAAACGTCAAATGGGATTTTTGCCCAGTCGGCAGTCATAAAATCTTGTGTTTCCACTGCACGAATAGCCACAACCGATTCGTAGGTTCGCCCATCACCCATTACGCCGACCGACTGGATAGGAAGCAAAACAGCAAATACCTGATCCGTGCTGCGATAAAGATTTGAGGCAACAATTTCCTCAAGCAGCACCTCATCGCAATCTCGCAGAACGACTAGTTTTTCCTCTGTGATTTCACCAAGACAACGAACCGCTAGTCCTGGTCCCGGAAACGGATGTCGCCAAATGATTCCATCTGGTAGTCCAAGTACTTCACCTAGCTTACGAACTTCATCTTTGAATAAATCTCGAAGAGGTTCAATTAAATCAAAACCAAGTTCTTCTGGAAGCCCACCAACGTTGTGATGCAATTTGATGTTCGCTGCTGCTCCACTGTATCCATGACCTGATTCGATTACATCTGGATAAAGTGTCCCTTGCGCCAAGAATTGTATTGACTGATTCGATTCAGCTCGAATTGCGTCCGCTGACTTTTTAAAGCAGTCAATAAATTGGTGCCCGATGATGGTGCGTTTTTCTTGAGGGTCGGTCACATTTCGTAAACCTGCAAGGAATTCTTCTTTTGCATCAACAACTCGTAAATCAATATCAAAATGATCCCGAAAGGTAGTCTCCACAAAGTCTCGTTCGTTTTTGCGAAGCAAGCCATTGTCAACAAAAACACAAACAAGTTGATCGCCAATGGCTTTATGCAAGAGCGCTGCAACAACAGACGAATCAACGCCACCACTTAAACCACAAAGCACACGATTGTTTCCAACTTGTTTACGAATATTTTCGCACTGTACTTCCATAAAATCCGACATTCGCCACGTATCTTGCACGCCGCAAATTTCGTACAAGAAATTCCGAAGCAATTCAACACCATGCGGTGTATGCGTTACCTCAGGATGAAATTGCACGCCATAAAATGGGACAGTACGGTGTGCCACTGAAGCCATCGGGCAGGTTGCTGTCGTTGCCAGTACGCAGAAGTCCTCGCCTAACTCGTCAACTTGATCTCCATGGCTCATCCAGACCGCAGTATCAGAAGGAACGCCTCGGAACAATCCATCCTGTTCCTGAACGTGAAGCGTTGCACGTCCATACTCTCGTACGTGAGCGTCTTCAATTTTGCCTCCAAGCATATCACAACCAAGTTGCATTCCATAACAAATACCCAGTACTGGCACGCCAAGCTCAAATAAGCGAGCATCACATCTTGGTGAACCATCCTCGCTCACACTGCTTGGACCACCCGACAAAATAATTCCAGCCAAATTATGCTCTTGGAGTTCTTCAATCGGAGTATCTGGCGCCATGAGCAAACTGAAAGCACCTGCTTCACGTACTCTTCGAGCAATCAACTGCGCATATTGGCTTCCAAAGTCCAATATGAGGATGGTTTCAGGCCCTTTTTGGGAAGAAGTTGTCGCAGTTGTCTTTGCCATTGGAACAGGAAAGGGTACCATGGATGAACGCAAATGAACACACCCACGCCACACTCAAAATTAAGCATGGACTTCCCCTGCTCTCCGGCTTGGTTTCAGGCTATCCGTCATCTAATCGTTACTTCTGCCTCTGACTCTGGATTCTGTGAACGAGTTGCAGGGCAAATTGCTATGGCCGTTGATGAGGCCTTGTGCAACATCCATCGCCATGGCTACCATGGGGATTGTGGTGAGGTGCATATAGCTATAACAACAGCAACTGACCCAAACCCTACCATAGACATAGTTATTGATGATCAAGCACAACAAATTGAAACAACAGAAATAAGATCCAGAAATCTTGACAAAGTTCGCCCAGGCGGACTTGGAGTTCACCTTATCCAAACAATTATGGATACGGCAATCTGGACAAAAAGAACTGGAGGTGGCATGCGTTTGGCGATGAACAAAACTGCAACTACAACTTCTAATAAAAAAACATCGATTACAAAAGACTCATGACTGACAAAACATTACAGATTGATATCGAGACGAAAGACACGACAACCATTATCACACCTCTTGGTGATATTGACCTAAGCAAATCAAATGACCTTCGCTCAACATTACATCCTGTCATTAAGCAGAATCCGGACAAAATCATTGTTGATCTACGCGCAGTGCCGTATATGGATTCATCTGGAATTGCAACCCTAATTGAAGCTTTCCAACTTTCAAATCATGCAAACATTAAGTTCATTCTTTGTGCTGTTAGCGAAGGCGTCAAATCGATTATTACACTGGCTCACCTAGACAAATTTTTCCTACTGCTAGATACTAGAGAAGATGCCATTGCATACTAACAACGACAAGTCAAGAGCCCCAAACTTACTCTTGCGCGCATTTGAAAGATGGGGCGCACTTTGGATGTATATCTTCGAATTCATAGGCGGTATCAGTGCACTAATCCTTGATGTAACTGTTTGGCTGTACCGATCCTTCTCAAGAAAAAATGTCCATTTCGGCCGAGCTGCAGCTGTTAGCCAAATAGTTCGCATCGGGTTTCGATCTGTTGGTATCGTCTGTCTTGTTTGCGGCAGCATTGGTCTCATACTTGCATTCCAAATGGAACCGCCGCTTTCAACTTTTGGGCAAACTGACAAAATTGCAAATATTGTCGGTGTCGCTGTACTTCGTGAACTAGGACCATTAATTTCAGCGATTGTCCTTACTGGCTTTGCAGGCGCTGCCATCGCTGCGGAACTTGGAACCATGGTTGTAGGAGAAGAAATTGAAGCTCTTGAGGCGCAAGCGCTGAATCCTATTCGATTCCTTGCTGTTCCTCGTGTATTAGCCACCGTCCTTAGCCTTGTTCTGTTAACTGTTATTGGAGATGTCGTTGCAATAGTCTCTGCTTGTATAGTTTCTGTGGAATTTCTTGATGTTCCCTATGAAGTGTACAAAGCAAATACACTCACCCAAGTCAGTTTGTCTGATTTTACAACTGGGTTAGTTAAAGCATCTGTTTTTGGAGTGATTCTCGCTGCAATTGCTTGCTATAACGGCCTGCGAGTAAGCGGCGGTGCTGCTGGCGTTGGTAAAGCGACGACCGACACGGTCGTGCAAACAATCGTTAGCATTGTCATAGCTGACCTTGTATTTACTACGGTCTTCTTCCATCTCGGGTGGAACTAAGCAAAGCGATCATTTCATTCTTTCCCACAGACTCGCTGTACTACGTATGCCTAACAATATAACCGAGCAACCAACAGGCAAGTTGATTAGACGAAACACTAACAAATAACGCGCCTGCCAAAAAGACCGAGCGCGTTGCATATAGAAACAAAGGAAGTATTTACTTCGTTGGCTGAAGCATAAGCACTTCAGCTGTCAATCCAGTGTCATCGGCTCGTAGATTCCAAGCCATTGGGCCAAAGCATTTCATTAAAGCATCGTATAAAGCATCTTGCTTCAGCATGCCCATATCTGCTTCTGCACGCATTTCTGCAGCCATTTCGGGATCGAACTCTTCAATTTGCGATAACTGTTCATCGTACCTTTCTAAGAGCGAATCATTCATTGCTTTTTGCATCATCATGCTCTTGGCAATATCTCCATAGCCCCATCCAGACATATTTTCATGTCCAAGAATTGAAACCGCAGAATTAATGCCATGCGTACTCTTTGCTTCTTTCGGATGAGCAATAGAGCGAAGAGCGTTCTCAACTGAATGCTGTGAGCCAAGAAAAACATAGCCACCAGCAACAGCAACAGACATTGAAAGGTCCATTGGCATCATCATGCCACCACTAACATCGACTGTAAATATTTGATTGCCAAGAAAATCCGATGGTTCTGCTCCAACAGAAGGCATCATCAAACTTAATACACTAGAAAGTTGCTCTTCATCAACACATTCTATCGCCGCCATGAAACCAACTGAACCATCTGTATATGGTTCCGTTCCACTCGTCACAAAATGCATTTGAGAACCAAGAGGTGAGAGATACATCGAGACACCAGCTTCCATTTGCTCCATCATTTGAGGATTAAATTGCAATGCAAACATAGGATTACTTGAAAGGACTTCTTTCATAAGCGGAAGAACTTTATCAAACGCTATACTGCTTTGAGAATATGTAATGGTGTCATCACTTACGAAGGACGGAATGCTTGATGCAGTTGCGTCTTCCGATATGAGACCGAGCAAACCACTACGTCCAGATTCCATAAGAATCGCATACTTCCCTTCAAGCATCACATCTTGTGAAGGCGCGAATGAAACCGTCTCAGCAATCCCGTCAATATCTCCAAATATTGTTTTCGCCATAGGCATCATCATCATTGCCATGCCAGAAGCATCCATCTGAAGGAGTGTGTCAGCAAGATTAGTCAAAAGAACCCCTGCCTTCACATCGCCTTCTGTTCCACAGCGGGTCATCAATGCATCGTAAACGCTGTTACTTCCAAGCGATTCCTCAATAGGATCGTCATCAATTGCGGAAAAGAAGAAATCAAAACCATCAGTCTCAGTCCCAAAAACAAGAAACCCATCCGTGTTCGCAAAATACAGATTTGAGGGGGCATCAATATTTATTGGCATAGGAAGCGAATCAGCGGGTAGATCAAAATTGAATTGCACCATCCACACATCGCGCCCGCTAATGTCAACCGTTTCAATTTCAACCTCATTCGCTTTTGCATGCTTCTCAAATCCCTGCTTTATCAAACTCTCCAATTTCTCATCTTCAAGTTGTAGAAATGCTAGCATACCAATGCCAATGGTGTCCGACTCTAAATCAGCAACTGGATATAGCCCCCAGCTCGCTTGTCCACCAGGAAGAGTAATTGTTCCGTCTTTACTAAAATAGGAAGCATCGATTGGACAACTCTCATCCCCAGTTATCTCTTGAGACCCACAAACGGTCTGCGCAATATCGCAGATTGCATCAGAAAGTCCCATATTTTGTAGATGTGTTACAAGTTCTGAAACATCTGTCACCGTTGCAAACGCAATTGTGTTGTCGGGCAACACATCTTCAATACTCACATCCGCAGTCAATAAAGATGACGCGATTAGGGCGGATACTATAAACATATTAAATGGCTCCTCTTACTAGTGCCGCATGAAAATCCAAATGTATCATTGTACTTGGGAATCGCCGCTACCGTCTTCCAACTGAGGGGCAATGCCATTTTTTGATCTCTGAGGCGGAATATGATAAATATGTCCAGCATTAGGATTCTTTTCATCGTATGCAAATGCTTCTCGATTTCGAATAAAGTCCTTGACGTATCGTGTTGGAATAGCAAAATTCAACGACTCCGCAGAAGTAATCCCCATGTTGGTAATGCCAACCACTTCACCTCGTGTGTTGAATAAAGGACCACCAGAATTGCCCGGATTAATTGCTGCATCGGTCTGTATATAAGTCAACCCATCAAAACTGCGTTGTTTCGTTGAAATAACACCTTGGCTCATTGAGCGCTCAAGCCCAAGAGGGTTTCCTATTGCAAATACTGTTTCACCTACTTCTATATTTTCTGCATTCTCAAGTACTGAAAAGTCAAATGGCTTGTTGTTTGGATGTTTCAAAAGCAAGAGAGCTAGATCAAGGTGATTATTGACTGCAATAAGTTCAACGTCTTCGATAGTTGTTCGCATGAGCGTTCCATCGGATTGGGGGATCCACACTGTCGCCCTCAAATCAGTTTCTCCCTGCACAACGTGCGCATTCGTTATTGCATACCCGTCGCCGTTGAGAAGCACACCTGACCCTAATCCGCTTGGCGTCGAAACCTTGATTACCGATGCGCCAACCCTCTTTGCTTGTACATGCGGGCTGAGCTCTGGGAGGCCATCTGCCGTACGAAACATATTGGACGTATCGTATTCTCTCGTGACCTCTTCCTGAGATTCCATAAGAACATCATCGATTTCTGTCATTTGGATTTGAATAATTTTAGGACCAATATCAATCCAAAGCGTGTTGTCTGTTCGTTTGATGACATCGCCATGAACAACTCCGCCACCAAGTAGCCGCACAACATCCGCAACTGCAAACTGTGCCATGAATAAAAGCCCTATTAGAAGCATATACGTTTTGTGTTTTTTCATTTGCATCTCCTAGCACACTATACCAAAGCGTGCTGCGTGATAGCATACACAAGAACCTATACTAAGGATACCGCATGCTTATAACTACCGCACTATTGTTTTCAACACTCGTTATCACGCAAGACTCGGATGACATTGGCAACTACTTTGGTTTCTCAGATATCGAAATTATAAAAATCGGAGACGGCGCGGGGCCAATGTATACCGGCGACGTCAACAGCGATGGCTTAATGGATATTCTCGTTGTGAATAACCGAAAGAGCCGGGTCGATCTGCTTCTGCAAAAAGCACATGCAAGTCCCGATGACGAAGTCAAGGTAACTCGCGTGAACAAAATACCTGACCATTGGCGATTTGAAAAAAAACAAATCATGGTTGCGCATAATGTGTCTGCACTTGCATTACATGATTTCAATAACGATGGCCTTACCGACATCGTGTACGCGGGAAATCCGTCACACATTGTCTTTATGGAACAACAATCGGACGGCAAGTTTAAAAAAACACGTTCTCATCGAGTAAGAAATCTTGATGCAAATCGCTCTGGATTTTCAATTACTAATTTAACAGAAGATGACGCTCCAGAACTTGTCACAATAAACAAAGGAAACATTCAATCTTACCCTCTGGACAATGATGCAATCGGAAAACCTACCGCACTAGCAACAGATGACCGTGTTGTTGCTTTTAATCTTGCGGATTTCGATGGAGACGGCACTCTTGATATTGCAGGCATCGTTCCAGACAGCAGTGAACCTGTAAGGCTTTGGCTCGCAAACAAAAAAGAAGGGCATCTTTCAATGGGGCCGCAACTTCGATTCGAAATGCCACCACTACGTGAATTTGCCTCCGTTAAATTACAAAATGCTGATGCAGCAAAAATGGCTATCATCGAACGCTCCTCTCGCCGAATAGTGCTGTACAAAGTTGACAGGAAAACCATTGATGCTTCCGGTGACCGCGAAGCATCTATCGAAATTTATCCATTTCTTGGTGAAGGGAATCGCAAACAAGTCCTAGCAGATGCCAACAACGACGGTTTGTTGGACTTAATTGCAACGAATCCATCTGACAATACTATCGTTGTATACGCACAGGTCGAAGGCGAAGGTCTTTCCTCTGGCGTAGCATCGGCAACGCTCTCTGGAGTCGATTCCATTTCCATTGGGGATTTCGACAATAACAGACAATCAGAACTCTTTGTTTTAAGCGAAGATGAAGGCGTAGTTGGCAGAAGCGCAATGCACAAACTAGAACTACCATTTCCAAAACCTATTCCCTTCACAGCCGGCAACACACCTATTTCTCTGGCGACTGTCACGCTTGATAACACAATGCGAGTCGCAATCGTCTCTAAAGAGAAACGCTCCTACGTCCTTGATCTCGTTGACACCAACGGCAACGCAGAATCAATTGACCTTGGCTCCTTAAGTCGAGGCCCTGACGAAATAATTGGATTTGATGCTGATCAAGACGGAAAACATGATTTACTCCTCCTTACCCGAGACAAGCCTATGAAGATGCTTCATGCGCTTGAAGAAGGCGGATTTGAAGTATTAGACGATGACGAAATGGGGCAGTATGGTTTGGTGCGTGAAGCAAGTGCAGACAATATTGCAATGCTCGATGTTGATGCTGACGGATTACCAGAACTCTTAATTGCAGACGACAACTACGTTCGAGCAGTTCGATACGAACCATCGCCAGATGACGGCGTTAGCCCCGGATGGCAAGTAATTACGCAAATAAACATGGAAGATGGCGCATCAAATCTTGTATCTATTACTATTAGCGATAGCGATATTCTTGTTGCTGATCAAGAAAATGAACGCATTGTCATCCTTAAAAAGGATGGTGATAATTGGGTTGAATCTGATAGCGTTTTCGTCCACGGGTACGATCTTGGACCAATTCACGCAGGCGATTTTACGAGCGACGGCGTAGATGACATACTTGCCATTGGTGATTCTGGCTTTGCAATCATTCAACTTGCCGGCGATCGAGTATCACTTAATGAAATTCAATCATGGCGCACGGAGAACGACCGTAGAGTGCAACACGAACTCGCAGTTGGAGACGTCAACGGCGATGGATACAGCGACATGGTTTCTCTTGATGCAGGGGAACAAATGCTAGAAATCTTTACATTCACCGAAAGCGGCAACATGCTGTACGCGACTGGTTTTAAGATTTACGAAAGCAAGATTTTTTCCGGAAGCGAACCAAGAGAGTGGCAACCAAGCCAAGCAATCATTGCTGACCTTACAAATGATGGTGCCAAAGACGTGCTTCTTCTTTCACACGACCGTTTGTTACTTTATCCTCAGTAACTACTAAAAAAGGACCGCAAAATTGTTTTCGTCTAAAGATATTTTTACTGCGCAGATGAGAACAACGCAGAGGAGTACAAATAGTGTGGTAGTCACTCTCATGCAATAAACATTGGATTATGGATAGCGCGCCAGTTATGAGATGCCGCAGTTACATAAATTTTTAACGCGTTCGAATCGCCGCAGCAAATCTCTACACATTCAAAGTTTGTGGTAAAGAGAGAACGAAAAAACCCACAATCACAAATTACCGCTGCGAAATTGAAACGTACTCTTGCTTATGAGGACCAACATAATCGCAACGTGGGCGAATCAGTCGGTTTTCCTGCAAATATTCAAGGCAGTGCGCAGTCCAACCAGAAACACGGCTCATTGCAAACATTGGAGTAAATAAGTCTAAGTCTATGCCAAGCGAAAAGTACGTTGTAGCGGAGTAGAAGTCAACATTTGGATAAATGCCCTTCGCACCGACTTCACGATCCATAATCTCTTCGATCTTTTGGCTCATTTCAAACAAAGACGTGTTGCCAGTATCCTGCGCAATTCCTTTAGCAAAAGTTTTTAAGTATGTAGCACGAGGATCGTAGGCTTTGTACACACGGTGCCCAAAACCCATAATGCGTTCCTTGTTAGAAAATTTATCAAGAACATATTCTTCAACAGCGTCGATTGATTCAATTTCCTGCAACATATACATCACACCTTGGTTTGCGCCACCATGCAATGGACCCTTAAGGGTTCCGATTGCAGTTGTGACTGCTGAATACATATCGCTTAAGGTAGATATGGTCACGAGTGATGCAAAAGTAGATGCATTGAATCCATGGTCAGCGTGTAGGATTAGGCAAATATCCATGGCTCGTGCCATCCGCTCTGTAGGCTTTTCTCCGGTAAGCATATACAAGAAGTTATCTGCAATCGTTGCAGTTGTATCTGGCCGAACCAAATCCAAGCCCTTACGATGCCGATCGAACCCAGCTATCAAGGTAGGCATCTTTGCAAGCATAACGAGAGATTTTCGTAAGTTCGCCTCTTCGGAAGGATCATCAACTCCAGGATCTTCAAGGGATAATGCAGATGTAAGTGTGCGAAGTGCATGCATAGGACTCGCATCGCGAGGAAGCGAAACAATCATGTCCCACATAGACTCTGAAAGATCATAATTACTACTAATTTGATTTGCAAAATCAGACAATTCGTTCCCACTTGGCAAGCGACGATTCCATAGAAGGAATGTAGTTTCTTCAAACGTACTTTGACGTGCTAAATCGTCAATATCGTATCCAACGTACTCGAGTATCCCCTCCTCACCATTGATGAAAGAGAGTGAAGAACGGGCAACTATGGTGTTAACCAGACCAATATCAATATGCATATCTTGCATTGCATTGCTCATAAAGAGCCTCCTAAATGGAAAAGTAGCAACAATCGGTGAATACACATGCACCGCAGACGAAACTACATTTTAACAGAATCAGAGCCTATTCCAAGCGTACAATGCAAAAATGCTCATTCCAATTGGTACGAATGTCCAACACAAACGTTACCCAACAGTAACCTATGCCCTAATTGCGTTAAATTTGCTTGTTTTCGCAACAGAATGGGCGATTCAACGCTCTGGAGGAATCGAATCGCCGAACGAAGTAAACCGCGTAATTTCACAAGCTTTCAATTATGGAGCGCTCTCAAGCACCAAGTTTCACTTCTACTCGTTGTTTACATACCAATTTATACACGCAGGCTGGGTCCATCTTCTTGGAAATATGATTTTCTTAGTGCCTTTTGGTAAAGCGGTCGAAGATCGCATGGGCCATCTTGGCTTTGCGTTGTTTTACCTTGGCTGCGGAGCTTTCGCCGGCGGGCTGCATGCGTTAACATCATTTTCCTCTGTCATCGGTGCAAGTGGATCCGTTTGCGCAGTCACTGCTGCTTTTATCGTACTTGCTCCAAAAACTACAATCAAGGTATTACTCATCTTCTTTATTATTGGTGTCTACCAAATACCAAGCATGCTCCTTGTCGCTTTCTTTGTTCTTTTTGACGTATTTAGCTTACTTGCAAGTGCAGCGGGTGCTAACACAGATCCAACTGCTTGGGTAACGCATCTAGGGGGATATCTATCTGGATTTGTCCTAACGTATATGCTGCTTTCATTGAAAATCATCGCATCTTCACAATTCGACCTTACAGAAATGATTAAACAAAGAAAACGAAGAAGAGCGTACCGCAAGGTCATTGCACATTCGAAACCGAACCCTGTCGCGACATCAGTAAAACCGGAGCCCATTTCCAATATTCGTGCAACTATTTCCGAGGCAACCGCAACGGGAAATGCGTTAGATGCTGCTGACAACTACATTGCCTCACTTGAAAACTTTCCAAAGTTACAACTGAACAAAGAAACTCATGCTGCAATTGCCAACGCACTTTTTCAAGCAGGACGAGTAAATGACGGCGCCATTGTCTACGAACGATATTTAACACAACATAGTGAAGCGAAAGACTGTCCTGAAGTTGCTCTTCTTCTAGCTGCGAAATACACTCGCGTTTTGCACAACAAACAACGCGCAACAGAACTACTCAAAGAATTTGCCACTTCGTTTTCTCCAAACCATCAAGAACTTGCTGCTACACTTACATCTGAACTACAGTCATGATTACTTTTCTACAACAAGACACTACCAGTATCAAAATATGCGGCCTTCGCTGCGAAGAACATGTCGATATTGCCGTCGGTGCAGGAGTAAATGCAATTGGTTTTATGTTCGTCAAAAGTTCACCACGTTTTATCGAACGACACGATGCGGAGCAACTGTTGCTGCAACTTCCAGATGATGTCCTTGGCGTTGCCGTTCTTCAAAACTATGAAACAATTGCAGACTTTTCCGACTGGAACGGTTGGATACAACTTTGTGGCGACGAAGATGAGGAATATGTTGTCAATGCACCTCGCCCTGTAATTCGCGCATTCAAATGGAACAAAGAAGAAGTACTACGCTGGGACACTTGCCCAAACGTTGAAGCACTTCTTGTCGATGGCTCTACTGGTGGCCTTGGAACAACATTCGATGTCACTGAATTAGCGAAGATGGTCCCCTCCCTTTCAAAACCTGTCATCATTGCTGGCGGCTTAACACCAGAGAATGTAAGAGGAGTCATTGCTCAAGCAAACCCTGCAGCAGTTGACGTATCAAGCGGAGTCGAATCCTCGAAGGGCGTCAAAGACCCGCAAAAAATTTGCGACTTTATGAACGCTGCCCGAGAATAGGCATCTCGCAACAGCAACACTGCGAACTACAAGTGAATTAAAACTACGCCGAGCACAAGTGCCACGGCAAAATCCTGATTAGCAATGTGAGCATCACACCGATTCTTTACGTTTCTCGACGAGACAAATGCCTTCGATGCCAAGATTTTTATCTATTGCTTTGGTCATATCCCACAATGTAAGTGCAGCGACGCTCACCGCCGCAAGCGCTTCCATTTCAATCCCCGTCCGCCCATTCACAATCGTTGTGGAAGTTATTTTCAGGCGATCCTTGCTCACTCGTTCGAATGCAACTTGTGCAAATTCAAGTGGAAGCGGATGACATAATGGAATAAGCGTATCGCACATTTTCGCTGCTTGGATGCCCGCAATTCTTGCCACTGCAACCCCTTCGCCTTTTGGCAAATCGCCGTTCAAGAGTGCGTCAAGTGTTGATTCTTGTGCTATAAAATAACCTTCAGCAATAGCAGTTCGCCGCATTGTTGGCTTCTTGGACACATCAACCATTGAAGCCCTTCCTTGCTCATCTATATGTGTTAATTGATCACGCATTATTCTTCCTTTTTGTACACAATGTTTCCATCTAGAATTGTCATTGTCACCGATGGAGGCGTATTAATCCAGTCACAATCAAACGGATTTTTGTCCAATACTACAACATCTCCGTAACTGCCTATCTGTAAAGATCCAGAAAACGGTACACCAAGCGAGTCGGCAGCTTCTCGTGTACTTGAAAGTATCGCCTCATTCACTGAAAGCCCTTGTGCAATTGCAACTTGCATTGCTGCTAGAGGCTTCGCCTCAGCAATGGGCCAATCAGATCCAAATGACAAACGAGCACCAGCATCGAGCATCCTCCTCCAATTATGAAGTTGTGTCGCACGTTTTGAACCAAGTGCTTTCAATGCAATTTCGGCATCGCCTGGTTGATGCAATGGCTGTACGGCAAACATTTTTCCTCGCAACCTCGGAACGTCCTTGTCAGCAATACATTGAGCATGCTCAATACGAGTCGATCCATCTATTCCTTTGATTGATTGAAGTGCTTTGCCCACCGCCTCATCTCCAATCGCATGCATTACTGGGACGAATCCCATTGCGACCACATCCTCTACCCACGATTGCAATGTTTCCGTTGCTGCAAGACCAGCCCATACACCATTGCCTTCACAATCGTTCCATTGATCATACATTTTTGCAGTTCGAGAACCTAGCGAACCGTCTAAAAAAGCCTTAAACCCATACACGTTCAACCAGTCGCCTTGAAAAGCATTACAACGCAAGAGCACTTCTTCACTCGGCGAGTCAAGCAACATCGTTCTTATTCGAATGAGTTCAGGAAGATTAAGCTTTGTGAGGACTGATTCTACATCGCGTATGACTTCCATACTTCCGACAAGGGTGATTCCATCTTTTTGCATCATTTTAAGCGCCTGCAAAGTACTTGCGCATTTAACATCTTCCTTTATTTCAGGCATCAAAGGGATGACGCCGTGATACAAAGCATCCTCCTGAACAAGACCTGCACGAATTGCCTCACCACCTGTCATTGGTTCGATTTCATCGAGTGGCAACTGCGCAAGTGCTGCGTCATTTAACACAGCAGAATGAAAGTCGGCTCGATAGCAGAGTATTGGAACAACAATATCTTCAGGAAAGAAATGCCGACCTGGCATTTCCCCAAGTTTTTCCTGTGTCCAACCAAATGCAATAAGCCAGTCTCCACACTTGACTTTGGAAACTCCATCGGAAAGTATGGTGCAAAAATTTTCTTTTGAATAAACATCTCGCAAATTAATGGTACCCATTCCTGATGCGCCTTCGACTAGATGAAGATGCGAATCAACAAAGCCAGGCATCGCAAACTGACCTTTCAAATCCACTCGTTCGCAACCGGAAGGCGCCTTGGTATTTATTCCAGAAACTTTACCGTCAACGATTGTTAATGACGTAGAAAAAGAGGGCAAAGAAGCATCTGTAAAGATAATGCCATTTTCAAGATATATTGTTCGACTCATGCGTATAATTCCTATAGACCGATTCAATATAATGGCTACTCTATCACGAGGCGCCTGCTAACTATGCGGATTCTACTACTCACACTTCTTTGCTGCCTTATTCTTAGTTGCGGAAAACCAACCGAAGATACTACTAACCCTACCACTACACCTCCTCTATCGACCCAACCCGATAAACCCCCAGCCAAACAAACTTCATTGCTCAATCGCCTCGAGGAAGATGAAACGTCCATTGACCATGAAGCAAAATACACATTCACTCCTCCAGAAGATCCAGACTGGATTACATTTGGCGCACTAAGAGCCCCAAAGCCAGCAGGTTGGGCATGGGTACCGCCAAAAACATTAGATGTTACCTGCAACTATACGATTCCTAGTACTAAGAATAGAGATCGCGGACTTGTTACGATTCTTCAATACGAAGAAGACGAAAGCGGCACACTTGCACAACACATTTCACGCTGGAAATTACTCTTTCGCTCCAACGAGGGCGGTCCGATTATCCCTGATATTAAAACACGTACCTTTTCAAGCATTGATGCGACGATGATAGAGTTTCATGGCGAATACATGGGAGCAGGTGGTGCGTGGCATCTCTCCAAATATTCCTTACTTGTCGTTCTATTAGAGAACGACAGCATAACTACACATATTAAAATGACCGGACCGATTTCAACGATTGATTCAAATCGGGACGCACTGCACACATTACTCTCTGAGATTGAAAAGACAGATACGGAATCAACCACACCCGGTCCCTAGTGCAATCGCATTCATATTGACAATTGGTTGTTCAATTTGTATTTCACTCTGCCAAAAGACAAATGCACAAAAAGTATTTGATTACACAGAATCATGTTGCCTCACTTGCCAAGAAGTTTGCAAGTATCGACGGGCCGTTTTCTGTCAAAAAACTCTCGGGGTGAAACTGCATCCCTTCGAGCATAGCACCTGCCCCGTTCCATCGTAATCCCATGCAAATTCCATCTTCAGTCCAGGCGCTCATTGTAAAATTTGCAGGAATTGTTTCAGCATCAACAATCAAAGAGTGATACCGAGTTGCTTCAAGAGGACTCGGCACACCTTCAAAAACACCGTTCCCATCGTGATGAATAAGGGATGTTTTCCCATGCATGGGATGCTTGTATCGAACGACCTTCATGCCAAAAACATCTGCAATGGCTTGATGTCCAAGACAAACACCAACAATTGGGATTTTGCCACAAAAATGCTTGATAAGTGATCGACTCACACCGCTCTCGTCAGGGGTGCATGGCCCAGGAGAAATTATTAATCGAGAAGGATCCAACGTAATTGTTTCCTCAAGTGTAATCTGATCATTCCGAATTACTTTGATCTCGCGCGTATACCCCGATGCAATATCAAGCTCGCCAATTCTCTGGACGAGATTAAAAGTAAATGAATCGTAATTGTCAATAATTAACAACACAATTTGAGTATACAAGCATCCCCACTCATATGTGTTGTTTACGCTGCTCGAGTACCCGCAACACCATCTTGAGTTACAAGAAACAAATCACTCGAAATCGGATAAGGCAGCCGTTTGTAATCTGTTGCGATACGCTGTTGCAATTTTTCAACAAATACATCGGGGCCACAAGAGATTGCCATAAACATATCTCTCGCTGGTGCAGCAACGTAAAAGTTACCTTTAAACTCAGGAGCTAATCTAGAAAACAAAGTACTTAGAAGCAATCTGGCAGCATCGTATCCATCTTGCATATTAAAAATAGCAGCTCGCCCACCATCTCGAGCTTCGACTATTTGTAATTTTAATTCTGGTTGGTACTTTGCCAAATTTTCACGAGCAATCCGGTCAATTTCATCGACCGATACACCCCAACGTAACATCTGTTCAACCGTGATGCTCACTGTCATTTTTGGCATGTCAATGACATACAAAATCGCTGTATCGTTTACAAATGGCGAGTAGGCAACTTGCTCAGAATCCAACTGCTCAAAAATTGAAAGTGGTTGAATTCTAGGCATGATTCGTTCTTTAGCAAGAGAATATGGCATGGGAATATTCGCCAATTCATCTCCATCGAGTAATTGTTCTAGGAAGTCCTCGACAATTTCTACACCCCGTTCCGGTGTCGCCATTACCATCCTGTACAAATTATTCAAGCCCAAATGCCGCCCATCGAGGTAAAGATCCATTGGGCCCGCAAGCGTAACTTCCCTGTCTGGAAAGTGCCGACGTAAAATATAGACGACTTGTTCGCTAAATGCTTCTGGTTCTCTTGGCATATGTGTCATTCTTTTAATTCCTATAACTTCCCTCTTTCCTTCATCGACAAGTGTACGTACAACATCAAGAGATACCATAGAAATCAAGAAGAACACTTTTTTTAACCATACCTATCGGACGGTAACGCTACCCGTGGTACCCTGTACAGCATGAAAAGGCATCTAAACATGAAAGGCACACTCGTTGGCTCAAACGCTCCACTCCTGATTATTGCAGGACCCTGCGTTCTAGAAAGCGAATCACAAGCACTGGAAATAGCCCAGATTCTCAAAGATTGCTGCGAAGAGGCAGGACTTCACTATGTGTTCAAGGGCAGTTTTGATAAAGCAAACCGGACGAGCGTACACTCTAAACGAGGTCCTGGCATACAAGAAGGGCTAAAAATACTCGATAAAGTCAAAGAGCAATTGAGCATTTTAGTTACCACTGATATTCACAGCCCAGCTCAAGCTACACAAGCAAGTGAGGTCGTCGATATTCTTCAGATTCCTGCGTTCCTCTGCAGACAAACAGACCTACTCGTCGCAGCTGCTAACACAGGAGCAATTGTCAATGTTAAAAAAGGACAATTTATATCGCCTGATGAAATGCGTGATGTCGTAACAAAGTTACAAGAAGCGAATTGCAACAACATCATCCTGACTGAGCGAGGAACTTTCTTTGGATATAACCGACTCGTGAATGACTTTATTGGACTTGGTGATTTGATGGACATAGGACCGCCTGTCTGTTTTGACGTCACACATTCAACACAACTTCCAGGTGCGGGAAAGGGATGTACTGCTGGTCGACCTGAACGAGCATTCATGCTTGCAAAAGCGGCAACTGCTGCAGGTGCTGATGCGCTCTTTTTAGAATGCCACCCTGATCCAACGACTGCGCCTTGCGATGCGAGCACCATGCAACCCTTAGAAAAAATGCGAGAAATCATAACAACTTGTGCTGCCATTTCAAAGGCAACGAAACCTTTAGAGATCCACCCATGAGCACGTGTGACTACTGTGACCAACCAGCGATATTCCACGATGTTCGAATCGTCAACGGCGTACACAGCACAAAAAATCTTTGCCAAGCACACGCTGTAGCAGAAGGCATTCAAGTCGCCCCACTTGACCTTTCTCTCGTTCTAAACTTACAAATCCAAGAACATACAGAGCAAGAAATAGCACAATGCCCTGATTGCGGAATGACTATTGCGCAGTACAAAGAAGCCGGTTTATTGGGGTGTCCAACGTGCTATGAAACGTTTGCAGACCACTTAGAACATATCATTGCTCGAGTGCAAGACAACCATTCGCAGCACATTGGTCGTTCTCCATGCACTGAAGGAACTGATATTGGGCGGCATCTTGAAGTTCGCCGTTTGTTAAAGCAATTAGACACTGCAGTAACGCAAGAGGACTACGAAAATGCAGCCAATTTACGTGATCGAATCCGTGAACTGCATGAAGGTGGAGATGTGCGTGACAATTGACCCTGCTTCCAATTGCCCATTCAATAGTGATTATTCGCCATGTGGGGATGTTGTATTAAGCACGAGAGCACGACTCGCAAGAAACCTAGAAGGTTTCCCATTTGTGCACAGATCTTCCGACGCAGATTGCAAAGAAGTAGCATCTCTCGTTTCTCAAATTTGTTCAAAGAATGAGAAGGAATCGGAGCTTGAATGGATTAGTCTTGATAATCACGATCCACTGACAACCAAATTGTTTGTTGAAAGAAATTTAGTTTCGAGCGATCTCGAAAGAGCCACCCACCCTCGAGGGGTTGCATTAGGTCCAGAACTGTCACGAAGTGTGATGGTAAATGAAGAAGACCACATTCGCATCCAGAGTATACGCCCAGGTCTTCAGCTTGAAGAAACGTTTCGCGATGTTCGCGAACTTGATTTACAAATTGAAGAAATAATTGCGTACGCCTTCGATACCCAACTCGGATTCCTTACTGCCTGCCCAACAAACGTCGGCACAGGAGCACGTTTTAGCGTCATGCTTCACCTTCCAGGGCTACAAATCATAAAAGACCTTCAACGAGTACGTAATGCCTGCGAAGGCATGAATCTTGCAATCAGGGGTTATCAAGGCGAAGGGTCTAAGGCTATTGCCGATTTGTACCAAGTGAGCAATCAAGTCACGCTTGGATACACAGAAGAACAACTCTGTTCTATTATTTCAAATGAGTTTATGCCTCCTGTCATCGAATGGGAGCGGGAAGCAAGAAAATCACTAGCACACAACCAGCGCAACAAATTAGAAGATCAAACCTTTCGCGCATTGGGGCTACTCCAGAACGCAAGAATGTTACAACTTGACGAAGCGCTTCAATGTTTAGGTAATCTTCGTTTGGGTTCTTGCCTTGGCATCCTTGATTCAATTGAAATCAAAACGATCAACCAACTTTTTATTGAAATACATCCCTCCCATATCCGGCTGAAGTATGGCCGTGATATCGAAGATGATGCTATCCCAGCATTAAGAAGCAAACTTCTTCGAGAGAAAATCACAACGTGACCCAAAGGCGCTCAAGGCTTGCGCCATCACCTACAGGCGCACTTCATCTTGGTAACTCGTTTGCATTTTTAGCAAACTGGGCAATCGCAAAACAACAACGTTGGGAACTTCTTTTTCGACTAGAAGATTTAGATGGACCGCGAAAAAAAATTGATACGATGCAACAATCCATTGACATCCTTCAGTGGCTAGGGCTTGACTGGCAAGGAGAAGTCCTCATTCAAAGTGAGGATTTAAAAAGTTGCAAAGACGCACGAGACGTTCTTGTTGCAAACAATCGAGCGTATCATTGCACTTTGACCCGAGCACAGATTGAGAGCGCAACTTCAGCGCCGCACGAGTCACAAGAATTCCCCTTCTCAGCAATACGACCAACAGACATTAGTTCCCACAATTCGAGTCGTTCCAGCAACCCCACGAACTGGAGATTCGCAGCAAATGGCTTCAAAAAAGTCATTCAAGATGAACTAGCTGGAAACAACACATTCTTGACTTCGACCGACTTTGTCATATGGACAAAAAGCGATTTGCCTTCATACCAGCTAGCGGTTGTAGTTGATGACCATCGTCAAGGTATCACCGATGTTGTTCGAGGAAAAGATCTCCTTGAATCTGCGGCTTGGCAGGAAGAACTCTACGATGCTCTTGGATGGGAAATCCCGAAATGGTGGCACCTTCCACTCATTGTTGGAACAGATGGCAAGCGCCTTGCAAAAAGGCACGGCGACTCAAGACTTATAACATACCGTGCACAAGGCGTTACCCCAGAACGTATCATTGGCCTGATTAGTAAATGGTGTGGCATTCAAAAAGATTTACAACCAATGAATCTACAAACATTTTGTAGAGAACTTGAACCAAAAAACTTATGCATGAACACAATTGAATTCACAAGAGAGGAAGAGCAATGGCTTTTAAACTACTAGCATGTACCTTGTGCTGCTGCGTCATTCTTGGCTGCAAAACACAACAACAAACGTCAACAACTGTTTCGATTGGCAGTGAGACATTTCAACTCGAACTTGCACTTGACATTCCGTCAAGAACTGAAGGCCTTATGCATCGAACTGAAATAGCCACTACTGGAGGAATGCTATTCGTCTTTCCAGACGCAATCAAAAGGTCGTTCTGGATGAAGAACTGCCTCATCTCAATCGACCTCATTTTTCTTGATTCAAGAGGCACTATTACTGCTCTGCATGCAATGCCTCCTGAACCAGAGAAAGCCAGTGACGAGAGCAACCTTGAGTACGAAGGACGCCTGAATCATTATTGGTCAGGGCCACCTGCAAGGTTCGCAATCGAGCTTAAATCCGGTTCTATTCAACGGTTACATCTCAAAGTTAATGATCGTATCGAGCTTGACACAGCCCATTTACGTTCGTTGGCCCGATAAGTAGTCGAGAAATCGACACAAGCCGCACAAGCGGCACAAATCAGACACTTAGTCAAGACGCTATTTCAGCCAACCCAAGACACTCCCGATGAAAGGAATGCACTGGCGAACGCTTTATCCGTGCTCTAAGACAACGTTATGACATACAGACCAAGCATTTGCATACAGCTCGACAACGCTCAAGATAAACAACTATTTCATCTTGAAGATGAAATTATGTGCAAGTGGCCCGGTGGCCTTCCTCCAACGTTTTCAACCACGAAATATACAGATTGTGATGTTGCACTTATTTATGCAAGCAAAGAGACCATTCTAGAAACATTACCTTATTTACTTGAACTTCACTCGAAGTCAATTCCAATCGTTCTATGTTGTGATGATGTTGGAAACTTGACTGAACTAATTCAAGACTCTGAAGTGACCAAACTTGATTATGACACTTCAGCATCAATGCTCGCTGGAATATTGTTTGGTCTCATTCAACGAAATGAACAGGTTTCTCAACTCCGCGGGCAAGTCGGATTCGTTCGACAACTACACTGCTCTTTGCAAGGCGACCTTGATGCACTAAATGCTGAACTCCAAACAGCAGCAACTATTCAAAAAGAATTCATGTCCAACGATGTACAAGAAGTACACGGTGTTTCGTTTTCCACACTTTGGAGACCAGCTAGCGTCGTCAGTGGTGATATGTTCGACATTACAAAACTTGATGACGATCATGTTGCATTTTTTATTGCTGACGCCATCGGGCACGGAATATCAGCAGCAATGCTTGCGATGATGCTCACAAGAACGCTATCGGCGAATCGATTTGAATCAGACACAGGCAACTTTACAAAGCCAAAAGATGTATTAAACCATCTCAACACAGCTCTCCTTGAACGAACTGGTGACGACACTCGTTTTGCTACAGCGTGGTATGGCATTTTAAATTGCAAGACGAATCTTCTGACGTACGCCGGAGCTGGTCATCCACCAGCCCTACTTAGCAAGTTCGGTTTATCTCCGCATTTATTAGATTCAGAAGGCCCACTGCTTGGCGTTTTTGAAACAGATGATTTTCCACAACAAGAAGTTCAACTCTGCGAAGGCGACACGCTCCTTCTCTACTCAGACGGTTTCGAACACGCACTTGGAAATGAAGAGCGTACGCAAAATCAACTTCCAACTTTTTTGCAATCTATGCACGACTTCTGCAAGACAGCACACACCGATGTTTTAGCGAACATTAATGACTACTTGAACAACTCTATAGTCGGTGATGCGGAAGACGATCTAACGATGATTTGCTTACGTGCCAAGCCTACGATGCAAACACTTGGGCTTGCCGCTTAACAATCAAGTCAGCCCACGCCAATTACAAATTCTTCATAGTACGCACGACTTGTACAACCGTACGCGTAAGCATATCTGTCTCTACGTTTACAGAATCACCAACGTGTATAGCGCCTAGCGTGGTCTCTTCCAAAGTTGTTGGGACAAGCGCAACTTCAAACCAGACATCGTCTACTAGGGCAATTGTGAGCGATACGCCATCGATAGTTATAGACCCCTTCCCAATCACAGCATCTTGGTCAATTGCTTTTGTACTGAAGCGCAATCGACGCTCACCATCCTCAACTTGGGCAGATTCAAGGACTGATTCCACTCCATCAACATGCCCTTGCACAAAGTGTCCACCCAGGAACGCGTCTGCTCGCAGAGCTCGCTCCAGATTCACCTTTGCACCTTTCGAATGAGAGCCGATAGTGGTGCACCGCATCGTTTCCGGCACAACATCGAAAGAAATCTGCAATTCATCATTTTTAGAACAAGATTCTACTGCGGTTAAGCAACAGCCAGACACAGCAATTGACTCTCCTGTTTGGATGGGCAAATCCCATTTTTTGCAGGAAATCACTAGTCGAGAGCCCCATTCCTCTTTAGAAATTGACTCGATGGTACCTATTTGTTGAACGAGACCTGTGAACATACTCGTATACCTTATGCTTCTTGGGCTTGACTTGTCATGGTGACTCTTCGATACTGTTCATTTCCCGCCCATTTTATTCGTGCGGAACATGGAGAATACGTATGTTCAAAGCCCTTTTTACAAAAACTTTATACACCCTGCCTGCTTTATGCCTGCTTACAATCGTGACTACCAGTCCAGCGCAGCAAGAACCAATCACCGAAGTTGCTGGAGTCAACCTCGATGCAATGCGTGAAACTGGATTCCGCATTGACTGGATCAATACCCCCTCTGATAAGGGACTTTATCTACCAACGATTGCAAATGAATCGCTGTACATGCTCGATGGTTCTGATTTTTTATCACGCTACGATTTAGCTTCTGGTAATTGGATTTGGTCAACTCCCATTGGCAATCAAACATTTGAAATGCTTAGTATCTCTGAAATGCCTGAAACTGAGCAAGTTTATGTCCTGAGCAATGGCGTTCTTTACATGAACAATTCTGTAACAGGAAGACGACCTTCTCTTACTTCCGATGGTGTGCGTTCGACTACAACTGATGCGAAAGAACAAAGGACAAAAAAGGTCCGCACTTCTTTTGCAAGCGGAAAACCTTACCTTACGCTTGATTGGACCCCGAGTACTTCAGCTATCGTCAACAAACATTTCATTGTGTATGGCTCCTCAAAAGGTGAATTAATATGGTTCAACCCATTAACTGGCTTTACCGCTTTTAGGTACAACCTTGGACACGCAATCAATACTCAACCTACAGTTGCCACAGGCAAAAGAAATATTAAAGGAAGAACTCGCGAGGTTATTCTCGGTTCAAGTTCCGATGGCATAATTACTGCAATCGACTCTGGGCAAATACAGCAACTTTGGTCCATGCGTCTAACCGCACCACCTGCTGCTCCACTGACCTCTGGGACGAATACTATTACGATAGAAGAGGAACTCATTCCCCGAGATTCTGTATTTATTGCTGGTGAAGATCAGTATGTTCGATCTGTAGATCTTCATACCGGTAAACCTAGGTGGAAAATACTGACTTCAACCAAGCTTGAAGACTCCCCATTTATATTAGGCAACAAGTTGTACCAACGGCTCCCCAACAATGGTCTTGCTTGTTTTGAAGCCTTCCCCAATAACTTGTCAGGAAACATTCTTTGGACATCGCAAGATGTATTAGGTACCGTTATTTCTACGACAAAAAGAGGACAACTCATCTGCTGGGATGCTGTCAACAAAGTTCTTCAAATAGTTGATACGAATAAAGGAGGCGTTGTTGCAACTCTTCCTTTACCAAGCGCAAAACGAGTTCTTGCGAATTCATTATCAAGCGGCTCTCTCTTTATCGTGACTATGAATGATGAAATTATACGGCTCACTCCAAGGTAATACCAATGCATCACGATGCTCCGATTCAACGCGCCCTGCTCTCTGTTAGTAACAAAGAAGGAGTCGCTGATTTCGCAAAACAACTTTCCTTAGCGGGGATCGAGATTATTTCTACTGGCGGCACTGCAAAAGTAATCGCCGATGCTGGGATCAAAGTCACGAGCGTTGACGCAATAACCGGCTTCCCCGAAATGCTTGATGGCCGAGTCAAAACATTGCATCCTGTAATCCACGGGGCTCTGCTTGGCATCAGGGACGAACCTTCACATATTGCCGCTATGGAAGAACATAAAATAGAACCAATCGATTTAATTTGCGTTGACTTGTATCCGTTTGAAGAAACTATTGCAAGAAATGGTGTTACACCAAGTGAAGCAATCGAACAAATTGATATTGGTGGGCCTGCAATGATTCGTTCTGCCGCGAAGAATCACAAGTTTGTTACAGTCGTAACTAATGCACAGCATTATCCTCTTGTTCTTGCTGATTTAGAAGCAAATAATGGAGCCACTAGCCTTGAATTGCGCCGCTACCTCGCAAGGGATGCTTTTACAAAAACCGCGGACTACGACATGACCATTAGCCAATGGATGGATCAAGATTTTGATGATATTCCAACTCGACTCTGGGTCTCTGGAATTCTCGAACAGACGTTGAGATACGGCGAAAACCCAGACCAAGCCGCAGCTGTGTATCGCGATTTAAAGCATAATGGTCCAAGTGTCGTCACAGCAAGCGTCATTGCTGGAAAACCATTGAGTTACAACAATCTCATGGATGCAGCATCCGCGCTCGATCTCGTCCAAGATCTACATGCAGCAACAAACAAACCAGCAGCCGCTATTATCAAACACGCAAACCCTTGTGGCGCTGCTGTTGCAGATTCCTTGCTTGTTGCCATAGACAAAGCTTGGAAGTGCGACCCACTTGCCGCGTTTGGTGGCATTGTTGCGCTCTCTGGTGAAGTCGACATCGATCTCGCGCATACTATTTCGAAGGGAGAAAAGTTCCTTGAAGTTATAGTTGCAACTTCTTTTACAGAAGAAGCAACTTCCGCACTTTCTGACCGCTGGAAAAACATCCGCCTACTTGCTGTAGGGAATGCGCCCCGCCCCACGAAGTGGCATCAGTTAAAATCTGTACAAGGCGGATTATTGATACAGGAAGATTTTCCAGTTGTAACAGACCCGCTTAACTGGCAACATGTTGCTGGGCCTGAGGCATCTTCAGCTCAGCGTGATAATGCTGCAATTGCGTGGATAACCTGCGCTCATCTTAAGTCCAATGCTATTTCAATTGTCGACAATGCTGCTCTCATAGGGGGAGGCATGGGACAAGTTGACCGAGTCTCAGCTGCGCGCCTTGCCATTCAACGAGCAGGCGAAGCGCTTGACAAAGCAAACAATCCAGTTGCAGGTTCTGACGCTTTTTTTCCTTTCCCAGATGGCCCAGAACTACTGATCAACGCTGGCGTAACTTGTATTGTCCAACCTGGCGGCAGCGTACGTGACCAAGACACAATCGATCTTTGCAATGCAAAAAATGTCACGTTAATTCATACGGGCACACGCCGCTTCCGGCATTAAAACACTATCCCCCAGAAGGATGTATTAATCTTCGTCGAGTTCAATCGACCAGTACGCATTATTCAAAAATGACTTCCACGATTTGTACTGTGATGGCCCGATACGAAGTCTTCTCGCTTCGCAATGTGCCGGCTTGATTGGTCTGTGAATAAGATGCATATTTGCCTGCCGAGGCGTACGACCACCTTTTTTCGTATTGCAGCGCATGCAAGCGCAGACGAGGTTTGTCCAAGAATTACCACCACCTTGTACTCTTGGCACAACATGATCGAGCGTCAGGTCAGTTGCTGAAAAACGTTTGCCACAATACTGGCATTTGTTTTTATCTCTTGAAAATAAGTTACGACGGGTTAATCGAACTTCTGGTTTTACAAATTTGTCATAGGACAAAAGGCGAATAATTTTAGGTATCGCGATTTCAAAAGAAGGAAGGCGAAGCCAAGTGTGCTTCTCAGGTTCGAATTCTTTTTGTAATTTTGCGACATCCATCCAATCATGCAGACCATAGGTTAGATAGTTGCCGTCTTCGATAGAGAGTATTTCAGCTGCTTCTCTACAAAGAAGCGTAAACGCTTGTCGAGCGGGTACAACCTGGACTGCTGCATATCCTCGGTTAAGCACAAGTACTTTCTCATCAATAGTAGTAGAAATAACCGTCATGACGTTTTCTCATCGGTATTTGTAACATATTGAAAAGAAGTTCGCTCGGCTAGGAAGCGTTGACAGTCATATCGACTGTTGTCATTGGTGCAACCAAATCGAGTCGTAGAGGTTTTCGATTCCCATCGCCGTCGAAAGGAATTTTGTCTTCGTCGATTATGTGCTGAATTGCCATCACTCCCTCGATGAGCATTTCTGGTCTTGGTGGGCATCCTGGAACATACACATCGACTGGAAGAAATTGATCTATGCCTTGCACGACCGCGTAAGTGTCGAATAATCCACCCGTAGAAGCGCACGCTCCCATCGAGATGACCCACTTTGGCTCTGCCATCTGCAAGTAAATGCGCTGCAGAACAGGCATCATTTTTGTTGTGACTCGTCCAGCGACAATCATTAAATCTGCTTGACGCGGGCTGAATCGAAAGACTTCTGCGCCAAAGCGTGCCAAGTCGTACCGACTTGAGGCTGTTGCCATAAGCTCGATTCCACAACATGCTGTAGCGAATGGCATAGGCCACACGCTCGATCGCCTCGCCCAATTGATAACGCGGTTTAGCTGTGTTGTCATATATCCGTCGACTGGAATGGCTTCTTCTAGACCCATAAGGTGTACATAATACAAACAGTCGCGCCAACTGTGTGAACTGGCGCGACGTACTTGCTTTAAGTTTCAAAGACATTTGTACTCTAGATTAAGCTGCAGAGCCGTAATTGGCTTCCGATGCTTGAATCTGAAAGAGTCGATCTAGTCGCATCATTTCAAAGAGTTCTTTGAGGTGGCTCGTAAGACCCACGATTGAAGTTGTTGCGTTGCACTGCTCTGCAGTATTACGAACATCGATACACATTCCAAGACCTAAGCTTGATATAAATTGAATATCACTAAAATCGAGTATAAGGTTATTCACCTTACTCCCTTTTTCTTTCAATTTGCCATTGATTGCAATAGCAATGACAGATGCTTCTCGTTCTCCAATACGAGGACCGGCGATACATGCCTTCATGGTACCGTTTGAGAAAGAAACATCGACAAAAAGAGATCGACGTTTATTTGTGCTGTTATTTGTGTTGAATCCGTTCATATTTGTGTATTCGGTCATAATTGTGCTCCACTTTTGTGTACTCCAAGAAAACCTGCAAAAAAACAAATCCTTTCAAAGAATCCACCAACTCACATCTTTTACGCAAACCACACCACTATTCAAGCACAAAAAACCCCTTCACGCGTTCAATAACACGGTTTTGCAGAATGAGCGTGACTATGAAAGTGTAAAGGCAACACAAGAAAAAAACCTTCCGAGGAATTTTTTCTTGCTAAAGCGTAAATATAGCCCAAGGACATCACAAAATTAACTTGGTCGCTGTGCTGTAGCAACTTGGTGGACAATCGCTGAAATTTGTAGCCCTAGAAGAATGATGAGCCACATCAAATAAAGCCAGAACATAAAGACAGGGACAAGCCCTAACGAGCCATACAAGTGTCGCAGTGAAAGAGCGTGGTTAAAATACAATCCAAGAGATTCCTTGCCAAAGATGAGCAGCAATGAACCAATAAATGCGCCAACCATAATAGATTTTAACTGAAGTTTCACTGTTGGTACATATCGATAGAGAAACAACAAACAGAGCCATCCTAAGAAAAAATCCCAGACCAGAGCAACTAACCAGGAGAACCAACTCCATGGAATAACTGTTTCAATAAACCCAGCAGCGGCAGAATCTGCCCAAAATGCAACAGCAACTAATACTGGCCCAAAAGTCAAGACAAACCAATAAAGTGGGATTCGATGTATCCAAGATCGTCCACGTGTAGCGCGACAAATTGTATTAAAACTTTGTTCAATATCCACAAGTAAAGTAATTGCTGAATACACAAGAATAAGTAATCCGACCCAAGTCAGTGCAGCTACATTTATATGCATGCTGTCCGAGACGAAGTCTGACAACCAACTCCCAAGCGTCACGACTTCTCCATTATCTAGAGAATCCAACTTTAATTGGTTCATCCCCATTGCAGCAATTGCATCATGTAAAAACTGCTCAAATCGATCATTTCCCATGATTGCCTTTGCGACTCCGGCCCCAACAACCGTGACCGGCAACAATCCAAACAGAGTACGGTACGTAAGTGAAGCAGCCATCATGCTTGGACGATCTTGTGAGAGCTGTTTCGCGCCCTGTACTAGCAGTTGCCAGACATAAAGAAACACTCGCTCCCATCTAGAGAGTTCCTCTATTGGGTTCTTGAGCCCTTCTTCAAATCGCTTGAGTATTGATTTAAGTTTCACGTAACTTGTTAGAATATCCAAAATGGGCTGGAATACCAACCAAGAAACATCAAATCATGATCCAACTTTACCATTTAAGGACGCAAGTCGGGGCCAGCGACTCCAACGGGTGATGGCAGCTGGCGGCATTGCCTCTCGTCGCAAATGTGAGGAAATGATCGAAGCGGGCGAAGTGAAGGTCAATGGCATTATCATCGATTTTCTTCCTGCTTGGATTAATCCAACAACTGACCGAGTGTCAATTGCCGACCGAAAACTTAATTTGCACGCAGATAACGTCTATGTTATGTACTACAAACCACGCGGAATCGTTTGCACCATGTCGGACCCTGAAGGGCGACCATGCATTGGCGACATTGTTCGACACACTTCTGGGGCTCGAATATTCCCAATCGGGCGGCTCGATATGGATAGTCAGGGTCTGCTCTTGCTCACAAATGACAATATCCTTGCAAATGAGTTGACTCATCCGAAGCATAAAGTCCCTAAGACCTATGAGGTGAGCGTACGCGGCAAAATCAATGAAGAAACCATAGCAAAGTTACAAAAGGGTATTTACCTTGCAGATGCACACACGAAACACGACGCGAAGAAGAAGGGACAACGTGCAACGATTAAAGAAATCGAAGTTGTGCGTCACGACCGAGATCGCACATTGCTCAAAATCACACTAACAGAGGGTCGCAATAGACAAATCCGAAGAATGCTTGCAATAGTCGGACACCCCGTCAAGCGACTACGCAGAACACACATAGGTCCAATGGCACTCAAAGGACTGCGCCCTGGACAATGGCGTGACCTCACACAAAAAGAATTCAACGCTCTTCAACATTCGGTTCGTCACAAACAGTAGATCCTTCATCAAGCAATACAACGACGATAGCGCCTCCCCCATCCTCCGCTTGCTGAATTGTCACTTTCCGAACACGAACAAGTTCCAAAGTCGCCAGAAACATTCCAACGCGTTCCTGTAGAGATAGACCTGAAAAAGTTGCTTGTAGGGTCAGCTCCTTTTCATGAGATCGTTCTAGACGATCGAGTAAATCTTCTTGACACAGTTCAATAGGAATATCATCAAACGCAATGTGGTGACCATCTAGTTGCGTAAAATCAATTGCACTTGCAATGTGTTCATACGCATCGGACAAATCAAGAAGGTGGACATCGTCAAGTTCAAGCGAGGGTTCATCGTCTTTCACAGTCTGCTTTGGAATACCGATGTTCACTTCGTTTCTAAGCGCGAATACATTCCTTCGAGTTTCAAGAAGTTCTGAGGCAGTCCTAAACCGTTGGTACGAAAGTAACTGACGAATCAGATCCTCACGTGGATCTTCATTTGCATTTTCATCACCATGGGAATCATCGTCCTCTTGAACATGCTCAGGCGGAACGAGGGAACGTGATTTGATTTCGATGAGCGTAGCTGCCATGACAAGAAACTCGCCAGCCATTTCGACATCAATTGAGGCACCTTGACGGAGTACTTCAAGGTACTCTTCTGTGATTCTGGAAATAGGGATATCGTGAATATCAACCTCGGCACGGCGTACAAGGTACAAAAGAAGGTCTAGCGGTCCATCAAAGGCCTCTATTGATATTCTGAATTGTTCTTGAGGAAGTGCCATGTAGAGGTGCAATCTAGTACAGTCAAGGTACAATGTACATCATAGTTTCATGAACGCTCCACGCCCACAAACAAAACAGGGATTATCTTCGGAACATGCTTTTATCTGCGATGTGCTCATTGCAGAGATAAATGCAATTAAATCTGTTATTCAGCGAATCGAGTCCGACCCAAAGCACACTGCTTCGTGGAGTGATTCAATTGATTTATTAGAGAATTGCACTGGGCACACTGTCTTCAGCGGCATGGGTAAATCCGGCTTAATCGGCGCGAAAATTTCATCTACTTTTTCAAGCATCGGTCAACCATCCCACGTCGTCCATCCAGCTGAAGCCGTTCATGGGGATCTCGGTTCCATACGAAGAGACGACATTGTCATCCTCATGAGTTACTCTGGTACAACCGAGGAAATCCTGAATCTTGCCGCAATCTTACGAACAGATGGCATCCCGTGCATTGGCATCTCAAAAACCGATGATACCCCCCTTGCGAAACTCTGCACCGTCCATCTTGCAATTGGCTCGCTTTCTGAGGCCTGCCCTCTGAATCTTGCACCTACAGCTTCTACAACGGCGACATTAGCAATAGGAGACGCTCTTGGCCTTGCACTTTCAAGACGACGCAACTTTACCTCTGACGAATTTCATAAACATCATCCCGGCGGCATGCTCGGCATAGGATTGCGAACAATCACTGAAATTATCCGATTCAAGGTAGGGGACAATTTACCAGTAATTTCAGATACAGCACTCGTTGGAGATGCACTTGCTTTGGCAAGACCCGCAACTGGAGCAAGACGGGCAGGAGCAATTTTGCTCGTCGATACAAACAACAAACTCACTGGGATTTTCACTGACGGGGATTTGCGACGGCTTGTAATTGATGATGAACAACCAATGACTCGTCGAATTAGCGAAGTCGCAACAAACAACCCTCAACGGTTGTCTTCTTCCTCTCTTGTCAGGGATGCCCAACAACTCGTAACCGAATTTCGTGTTGACGAAATTCCAATTGTCGATGAAAATAATGTTCCAATTGGTCTCATAGATGTTCAAGACTTAATTGCCATGAAGGTAGTATCGGAGTAACCATGTCCGTCATTGTTGCAATTCGCAAAGAAAACAAAATTGTCATGGCGGCTGACACGCTCACCACCTTTGGTGATTCCGAAGTCATGCCACAAGAGAATGCACGCACTCCGAAGGTTGGCCGCATTGGCGACTCACTCATCGGTGGCGCAGGATGGGCGGTCTACGACGATATACTCAATGATTTTCTTGCAACGAGACCGACCCCTGATCTCTCAAGTTCAAGAAAAATCTTCACCTTCTTTCTCGATTTCTGGGGAGCTCTTCACGAACATTACACCTTTGTCAACGACCAAGCTGCACAAGCCAACTCGCCATTTGGCGACCTTGACTCCACATTCTTGATTGCAAATTCTGGCGGCATTTTCACTGTCGCATCAGACATGGGTGTAACCCCCCTTAACCAATATTACGCCATCGGCTCAGGCGGAGAATACGCTATTGGGGTTCTCTACACTCTGTATAATCGTACCGATGATATCGCTGAACTTGCAACCGATGCGGTCAAGGCAGCGATTGCAATGAATCTTCAGTGTGGCGGAACTGTAGATGTGCTGCAATTAACAACATGAAAACTCCGGCTAACATAAAAGTTCTCGCGCTCGACGTCGATGGCGTATTGACTGACGGAACGATTACCTTTGGCACTTGGACAAAAAAAGAAATCAAAACGTTCCATGTCCATGACGGGATGGGGATATCTCTTTGGCAGAAGGCTGGCAACCACGTGGTGCTGCTCAGCGGTAGAAATGCGGAATGCGTTAAACTTCGTGCAAAAGAGCTTGGTATCAAATATGTGCACCAAGGGAGTTTAGATAAAATTGCTGACCTAGAAGCAACTCTTGCAAAGCTTGAAGCAACTGCGGAACAAACCTGTTTTGTAGGAGACGATCTTGGAGACATGCCAGTGATGCAACACGTCGGCTACTCTATCGCCGTACACAATGCTGCACAAGAAGTAAGACAGACCGCTTCATGGACGACTACAAGAAATGGAGGGCGCGGCGCAGTTCGCGAAGCAATTGAACATCTCATGAAAGCAAATGACACTTGGGAGACAGCCGTTTCGTCCTGCCAAAAAGAGCCTGTGCAACAATGAGTGCTACTCCGTCACACGATAATTCCGCCAAGAGATTACGTCTTGCAATCATAGGCACTGCTTCGCTTGTTTCTATTCTGCTATTGGTTATCCTTTACCTTGCAGGCGAAAAGGAACCAGTTCGAATCTCAACTATTGCAGATGAAAAAATCATAAATCTTCTGCAAGAAACCCCTGCATCTAACCCCCACGAAAACACATCTGCAGGAGACGTAAACCTCAAACTTCCACAAGGCGGGTGGGTACACAAAGCGGACAAAGATGGCAACCTCTCTCAACAGTACCGATGTGCTTCGGTTGATTTAAACCCCCCTGACCTTTCTGCAGGATGGATCAGACTAAAAAGACCAGAAGTTGAGATTTTTCTTTCAGATAATAAACTCGTCGTTATCACTGGCGACACCGCTATAGCAAATGCGCCAAACCAAGCACTTGAATCGGGCTCAATCGATGGACATGTCCGAGTGGAAATGTATGACCTTGATGCCATAGGCAGAAGACTAAGCAAAACGCCTTCGATGGTTCTTACAACACCACAGGCGAAGTTCGACAAATACCTTGGAGAAATTACATGCACGAGTGAGGTTCGAATCGAATCAGCTAAACAAAAATTAGTTGGACGCCAGCTGACCGTCAACATCAATGACAAGAAAGGCCGGATCGAATATTTACGTCTTGAAGAACTTGACTACTTGGAGTTTTACCCTGAGCCAGTGCTGCAAATAAATCCAACTGTACCCACTCCCATTGCAAAGGACAAGGCATCAACGAAGAAGAAGAAGAAGAAGAAGAAGTCAACACATCGAGTTCTTGCAGCTGCTGCTAGTACACCTGTTGATTTTTACCTACTCACCTTTTCTAATAACGTTACTGTAATCCAAGGTCAACAACACTCCGGCCTAACAGCCATTGGAGATCGGCTGACAGTTGCTTTTTCCGACGAGAGCGAATCGTCTTCGCTTGCTCAAACAATTCCAACAAGGGGAACTGTTCCTATGCTACCTTTCTCAATACAAACAAGTATCATCGCCACCACACTCGCAACTCTACAAAGCCCTCCTGAGACATCACAGATTCCTGTCCGCCTCACCTGCGACGACGGATTGACCATGGAACCTCTTGAAGATGACTCACTCATGCCAACCTCTGCAGCTGACACACGATTAGAGCTTTTTGCCTCTACATCAAAGCCAATACGAATCATAGACAATGTTCAACAAGTAACTGCAAGCGGCACGAAACTTCGTCATGATGTATTACTAGACCGAACTAATTTATTTGGCAACCCAGCATCATTTGTTATGCATGAAATGGAAGCACTTTCTAACCATCTCTGGTTTGCAAAACAAGACGGAAAAGCCGGCGCAATTGGCAGTGGCAGTATCATAGAAGTCAAACCAGTCGTCAAAGGCACAACACTTACGTGGAAGGATGGCATCGATTTTTTCTTTACCACCGAAGGCGATAAAGAGTCTCTTGAAAGGGTTGAATGCGTTGGCGATGTTGTTTTGTCAGACCAAGGAAGCACGGTGCTATGTGATTCCCTCACGGTTCATTTCAATGAAGACGAAACCGGTAGCCCTGCACCTTCTACTGCGTACGCTACGGGTGGAGTAAAAGCAATCAACGAAAACCAAACAATGTGGGCCAATGATGCACTCGTTACTTTCAAGAGTACCGAAAACGAAAACCCTACAGAAGGCTCCATGTTCGGTGGGACAATCGCTGAAAACATGAAAGCAAACGGCGATGTGCAAGTACTACTCGACGACGGAGGAAGAGCTTTCTGTGATACTCTAGAGGCCAATATCAACCAAGACATTGCCGTCCTCAAAGGCCATGTTGTAATCGCCTACCAGCGCATGCTAATGAATAAAGGCGACATTGCGACCCTAACTCTGGATCGGCCCTCGGGCAAGGGCAAGTGGCTTGGTGCTGGGCAAGCGCTCTTCATAGACACTCCAATTGATGTTTCACGAGATAGTAGAATCAACAGACCTGAAATCTTTTCAGAAACTAGCCCTAAACTCTTTCCTATAAACATATCAATGCGAGTGGAGTGGAAGACCGAAATGAATCTCGACCGCACCTTTAATGACCAAGCAGGAGCAGTTGACCTTTCAGGCAACGTGGAAGTACGAACAACAAAAACTCCACTTGACCTTAGCCAAATGGTTGGAGAAGATTTACGGCTCGAATTTGACTACGTTCAAAATAAAATGCATAAAGAAGAACGTCAGCTTAGAAAAGTCATCGCAAAAAATAACGCCAAGATTACACATATACTTTGGGACGCACTAGCACCAGACGAAGAACCCGTGATGTACAACATCCAGGGAAATCACGTTGAATACGACAACGCCACACTGGATCTCCTTGCTGTTGGCGATGGGGAACTCGTCGTTTCCGACCCACGCAAACCAAAGCCTGAAACACACCAATCAGCATTAGCTGGCCGAGGGATAACCAAATTCAACTGGGAAGAAAAACTTAAAACAACCCAACTCACAGAGGATTTATATCGAATTGTGATGAATGGAAACGTTCAGATGCAACACCAAGGTCTTGATGGAGAAATTGGGGGACTCACTGCCCATCAAATCGAAGCATTAGCCATAAATCCAAATGACGTGCAAACGCAGGATGATGGAACATCTGAGTTAGTTGTTCGCGGAATGGATTTACAGCAACTTAAGGCAATCGGCAATGTGTATGTAGACAACGGATCAAGGAAAATCGACTGTGATTCTTTTGAATATAACCTGCGAACAGGTATTGCTACTCTCTTGGCAAAGGAAGGCCAGACCGTCAATATAACCACGGATGGAGCACAGTACCCAGTACGCGCAACAAGTGTAGTCTGGAATATGGATCCCGCTGACGATCGAATAACTATTGTAAACCTAAAGGGCTCAAGGCCAAACTGACTCGGTACAATACCATTCTATGAAGCCACGGCTTAACCACCCAACTATACAACGTGTAAAAGATGGACTCGATGATATGCAGTTACGTGTCACTGAGTTTCGAGGTGACACAACTCTAGTCGCACATCCAGGCGACACGCATCGTCTTCTTCGCTACCTTAAGGACGATCCTGAATGCCACTACGATTTGCTCTGTGACGTCACTGCTGTCGATTATCTCAACTATCCCGCGCCAACGATTGGACGCTTTGCGGTTGTTTGGATTCTTGCGAACACTGAAACGGCAAGCAGAATTCGCGTTAAAACGTTCCTGAACCCAAGCATTGATACTTCGGGTAACGAGGACGACCCAGCACTCTACGTTGACTCCTCAACAGACATTTGGGAAGGAGCAGAGTGGAGAGAGCGAGAAGTGTTTGACATGTTTGGCATTTCATTTCGAAACCACCCAGACTTACGCCGAATACTTATGTGGAAGGATTTTCCTGCTTTTCCACTTCGCAAAGATTACCCATTGCAAGGTCGTGGCGAACGCACCAACCTAGTTGTTGTTGACCGCGAAGATTCTTAACTGTTACGCGACAGGGAATCAACGCAAGCGCTGATAGATTTCTACTGTCCGCGATAGACGCACTTGCAAGTACACGTTTCTTCAACTGCAACCTCAAACAATTGCGGAAGGACGGGATGAACCCTATCCCATATCCACATTGCAAGTACTTCACTTGTGGGGTTTTCAAGCCCCTCGACTTCGTTTAAGCAGTAATGATCGAGTTGGTTTTCCAAGGGAGCAAACGCATCCTTAATCAGTCCATAGTCCATTACCCAACCAGCACCAGCATCCACTTTGCCTTCGACTACTATCGTTACCCGAAAAGAATGCCCATGCATTCTTCCACACTTATGTCCATCAGGAACATTGGGCAACCAATGTGCCGATTCAAATCGAAATGTTTTTTCTAGCCGCATGGTTGTATTTTACACTCCACGTGCATTCGGAGCCCATATATATCGATGAAGTTGCAAATGCAAACGTATATTTTCTTCAGAATCCAAAATCCACTGAGCAAGTACTTCGGGGCTTAATGCTTCGCATCCATCTATGCAATCATTTCCATCCTGAAACATCACAGGCGAAAAATGCACTGCGTTCACTACATCGCAAATCCCATTGTCACGCACTAGTTGCACTGCCCAATCAAAATCTTCCCGATTTGTAATGACGAATTTCACCTCATCTACATCAGTGAGTTCTCGAACATTAGACTCTAGAAAAGAATCAGCCGCTCCACTATTCGGGGTTTTGATATCGACAATGCGTACAACACGAGGGTCACAATCTGCAATTGAAATCTGTCCACTTGTTTCTACTAAAACATCAAAGCCAAGGTCACAAAGTCGCTCCATCAATTCGAAAATACGCGGCTGGATAAGGGGTTCTCCACCTGTTATTTCAACAAGCGGACAATTGAACGTTTGCACCTTCGCAATAATACACTCGATGCTCAAAGCCTCGCCCTCTCTAAAAGCATACGAAGTATCGCAGTAACGACACCGCAATGAACACCCACACAGACGAACAAAAACACACGGCAAACCTGCTTTGCTTGATTCCCCTTGAATCGAAAGGAAAATCTCATTAATCTGTAATTGATTCTCAACCATCCTGGAGATTCTACGGTAGCAAGAGCGGAACTGTCGTGGTAGAATCACAATCCCCATCGCGCTGGTGGCGGAATTGGCAGACGCGCCAGCTTGAGGTGCTGGTGGGAGTAACATCCCGTGGAGGTTCGAGTCCTCTTCAGCGCATTAAAAAACCACGCTCAGGCATGGTTTTTTTAATGGTCGAAAACTAATTAACCCAAGGTTAATCAAATTATGAGCAAGGACCCCACGCACCAACAATTCTAAGTAGGTCCGTTACATCAACCACATCATCGTAATTGACGTCACCAGGAATTTCTTCAGTGCAATCAGGACAATGACCCCAATTTCCGATGAGCGTAAGCAGATCGCTCACATCAACAGAACCATTTCCGTCAATATCTTCGTAACAGGGGTTTTCTACAATAATAATCTCTATGTTTGCATCAATAGTGCCTTCGATGATATTAACTGTCACGGACCCAAAAGGCCAACCAAGGTCGTATTCCGCTTCACCTAAATACACCTCTTGCCCACTCCATGTGACAATCCCCTTCTCGTTAACTTCAGCAATCCACCGATACGACAAAGCCGGAGGATCTTGATCCTCAGGCCCCGAAACATCGTACCACCCAAAATCTATTGGCATCGGAGCCTGTGCTGGCTGCCACGTCACTATTGCATCTGTAGGAATCATATCGAGGATATCAATAGGACCAAATTCAATCCCAATGTACTCAACCATAACCGATGCTCCGGTCACCTCATAGGCCATTTCATACCAAGAACCATTTGTTTCTAATACATCTGGGCATGTCCAGAGTATGTCCGGCCCCGATGTGGTAATAGAAAAATCATTATTAATGCCGCCACCACGTCCACCCAAAGTCGCTGTACATAAAACCAGAACTGATGCAATATTCATAAAAAACTCCTCTGTTAATACTCTACTATGTTTTCATTCAATTGCCAGCATTTTTTCAAGAAAACCCTCCTAACTGCGCATTGAGGGGTTAATTGCGGGATACTATCCAAACATAACCAATGGGAAAGAAGAAACCGACAAAAACACCTATTATTGAAAACCGACGTGCACGGCACGATTATGCCATTGAGGACACTTTAGAAGTCGGCATTGTACTCCTTGGCACAGAAGTTAAATCACTGAGAAAAGGGCAAGCAAGTTTAGCAGAGGGTTGGATTCGAGCATCTCAAAGACCTATTAGATTGAGTATGCATGGCGTACATATTTCTGAATACTCAGACGCTGGCCCTACCCATCAGCACGATCCAACACGCACCCGTGTCTTACTTGCTCATAAAAGGGAAATTATTAAACTTGCAACTTTTACAAACTCTCAGGGGAACACCCTAGTACCTTTAAAAATCTACTTTTCGAATAACAAGGCAAAAGTATTGGTTGGGCTCGCTTCTGGCAAACGCAAATCGGACAAACGGCAAGATCTTGCCAAAAAGGACGCAAAGCGCGACATGGATCGAGCTATGAAAAGAAGGATGTAAATCAGGCCGCTGTTCTGCGAGTTTCTTCAGACATAACAACTCGCTTTTCGGTAACACTTTTCGCTACGTACATCGCTTCATCAGCGAAGAGTACAAGTTCGTCTGCATTGACCGGTTTATTAATTTGAAGGTGCGAAACGCCAATCGACATTGATACATATGCACCGTCTTCGACGACCGCTGCAATCGCTTCATCAAAAGCCGCTGCAATTCGATGTGCAATTCGAATTGCTGCGTCAGGCTCCGCATGCGGCATTAACATGCAAAACTCGTCTCCGCCAAAACGAGCGGAAACATCTATTGAACGGCAGTTTGCTTCAAGCACTCTTGCTGCCAGACGTAAAATTTCATCACCTTTTTGATGTCCAAATCGATCGTTGAATCTTTTAAAACTGTCGAGGTCAATCATAAGAAACGCTAATGGAATTTCATTTCGAGCTGCTTCTTCCCACTTGCTTTCAAGCATTAAATTCAACCAACGCCGATTGCTAAGTTTTGTTAAATCATCTGTGCGCGCAGCAACTTCGAGGCGTTGAATCATTTGTTGCAATTCTCGATTTGCAACAGCTAGTTCTGAGAGCGACTGGCTAAGTTCGGCATGCAAATCATCATTCTCGGTTCGTATAACTTGCAGCGCTAGGCATTTTTGAACTGCAACAGGTAACGTAATCATCTCATGTCCAGTAACCATAAGATAATCAGCAGCGCCAGCTCGAATGGCTTCAACAGCAGTGTCCGCCTCGTCAGGAGTGCCAGTCAAAATAACTGGTACGTCGGGTCGAAGACCTTGAACAAAGGAAAGAATGTCAAATCCAGAACAGTCGCCAAGATTTGATGCGGTGATTACCAAATCCCACATAGCTGGGTCGGATTCAAAGAATTCCTCCCTCGATGATGCGACGTGACATTTAATTCGCTCTTGCGGGAATCCATACTGATTGTCATTGGCAACCTCTGTTACTAGGGCTGCAACGAACTGCTTCGCAAGCGCTGGATTGCTTTCAACAATAATAACGTTCCGCTGAGTTGGTTTCTTCATTGTCTGCTGTGTTTCCATATACATTCACGCCTTGCATAAAGTCCGTGTATGAGAACTTTCGACCCTTGCACCCCCTCTCATAACCCATTTATCACGTTGCACGCTCTCTCAAGCCCGCATAATCCGAACTTTCCACCCATCCCCCCAAAGTCGTCTTGGCAAAGTGACATTCGTTTTTAATCAAAACCGCAGAAAAAAATACCCCGAGAAATTAATTTGGGCGTGATCCTAAATTAAAATGTGACTTCGAGGCAGATTCTAACTGTCGTTTATCCAACAAGTCGCGCAATATCGTTATAGAACGTAACAATGAATAACGTCGCTATGAGTCCAAGTCCAAGAACAGCCGCGGCATTTTGAAACGCAATTGAAGGTGGCTTTTTGAAAAGTTTCTCGTAAACGAGGTACAAAAACAATCCGCCATCAACTATTGGCAGTGGCAGAAAGTTCAGCACTGCCAAATTCACGCTTATGATTGCAAGAAAGAAGAAAAGATAACTGTAACCGCGGTCAGCAATTTTTGAGCCGATATGCACAATCCCAACAGGGCCGCGCAATTGGTCAACACCGATTGATCGGCGAAGAAGCCGATCAAGAGTCAGATAGGTCATCACAAGCATATCAATCGTTTCATCAAAACCCATTTGCAGCGCTTTGATAGGATTGCCACCACTACTTCGGACAACATAAATCGGATCAAAGAGTTGCATCGCAAGAGGCGTAGACCAACCAAGCGCTGCAAGCGCTTCATGCTCTTGTTGTGAAACCTGCAACTCAATCTCAGTCATCGGGTTAGCTTTTGTAGGGCTTTTCAGTGCAATGCGAATTGTGCCATCTGCAGCAATAAATTCGTTTCGAATATCTTTCCAATCTGCAACAACATGATCATTTATAGAAACAATCTCGGATCCGCCAAGCAATTGATAATTAGCGATACCTGTTGAAACCACTTCTTTTCCATCGAGTTGTTGTTGGACTGGCTGCGCGATAATCGGCAACGCTAACGCGTTGACGAGTAAAACACCAAGTTTTCCAGATTGGATTTCGCCCTGCAACTTTGTTTCTATACCATTTCGTAACACAAGAAGATCAATGATGCCATCAGGACACGTTGAAAGAAAATTACGCAACTGAGCCATACGCGGCGCCTCTATCGAACCAACTTTAAGTACCACATCTCCGTTTTGAAACAAGGCACTGTTTGGACTGCTTGGAAGAATCGAAGCAACTTTTGTAAGTGGGCACATTCCAAAAAAACCACGCTCATAATTTTGCGGTGCTTCAGCAGGCACATTAACAAGTCGAATAACTTCTAAGTTTGGTTGAACAGGAACGGAAACCTCTACATTTCCATCTTGGGTTTTCCAGTACGTCTGCACAGAATCCCCACCGCTCTGTTCCACTGTGTCATTAAATTGTGACCAAACATCAACATCTTTGCCGTTTGCTGAAACCATTTGCATGCCTTCATGCAATTGAGAAAACTCTTTATCAGCATGCAGCGTTGTCATCACTTGCTCGCCTAATTCGCCGCTTCTAAGCACCAATGAGGACGCGGGGAATAATCCAAGTTCAAGTAATCCATTTTGCGTAACGCTCGCCGGCGTTATTGAGTACGTCAGCAATACATTAGACCCATCGCGTTTTACTTCAAGCACAACAGGGTGCCCTGGCTTTGACATTGCCCCAGCAATTTGCACATCCGTAAATGTCTTGGCAACTTTGCCGTCAATAGAAACAATTGTGTCGCCAGATTGGAGCGGCAAGTCGTCATGCCCAATTGCACTGCTATTAGCAGCTGGCGATTCGGGAATAATTGCACCTATAACAGGTGCTTCAAAATTAACACCTACTTGAAAACAAATCAGAAAAAGGAAACACGCTAATAACGCATTCATCACTACTCCAGCCGAAACAACAACCATCCGCTTTCCAATTGGACACTTATTGTAACTCCGAGGATCATCCGAAACTGCATCTGGATTAGCATCCTCTTGCCCAAGCATACTAACAAAACCGCCTATTGGCAGCAAACGAAGCGAGTACTCTGTCTCGGACAGCCCGTTAGCGTTGAGTTCCGCATCTGACATTGCAACGGCATCTTTACCAAACTTTGCAATTACTTTTGGCGACGTCGACTTGTAGCAAAAACCTATGCCTTTCCTATAGGAAAAAACCTGCGGTCCCATTCCAATCGCAAAAGCGTTCGTGCGAATACCAGCCCACCTAGCAGCTAAAAAGTGTCCTAGTTCATGAACGCCTATCAAGGCTCCAAAACCAAGAACAATTAAAAGAATATTAAACATTGAATCAAAACTCATCAAAATCCTTCAGGAGTTAACCTTATATGAGGCAATTATCTTCCTTGCCATTGCCCTTGACTCTTCGTCTGCTGCAACCAGTGTATCCATATCATCGCAGTCTGTTATTACCAAATTTCCTAACACTTCTTTTACGATACCAACCATCGCCCCAAATGGAAGTCCATCTTGAAGAAAAGCATCAACTACTACCTCATTTGCACCATTCAAAATAGCCCCAGACGTTCCACCACGCTCAATCACCTCGTAAGCGAGCCCAATAGCTGGAAAAACTGCTGAATCAATTTGTTCAAAATTCAGAGATTGAAGGCCCGACCAGTCGATTGAGCCGCTACTCCCAGTGACTCTACTTGGCCAAGTCAATGCATATTGAATCGGCAAGTGCATATCTGGCGTGGACAACTGCGCAATCACTGAACCATCGCAAAACTCCACCATTCCATGCACAATCGATTGAGGATGAATAATCGCATCAAGCTTATCAGCGTCAACATTAAAAAGCCAATGTGCTTCAATCAGTTCAAGCGCTTTGTTCATTAAAGATGCTGAGTCAACGGTCACTTTCGCACCCATATTCCAAGTCGGATGATTCAATACTTGCCTAACAGTCGCACAAGAAACCTCCTCTTTTGGCATCCCACGCAAAGAGCCACCACTTGCAGTAAGAATTATTTTTTTTATTTCTTTAGTAGTACTATTAGTCAACGCTTGAAAAATAGCCGAGTGTTCACTGTCAACAGGAAGCAACTGCACTCGTGCACTTTTCACGGCGTCCATAACCACTTTTCCAGCTGCAACAAGTGCCTCTTTGTTTGCAAGAGCAATATCACATCCACACTCAATTGCTGCAAGCACAGGTGCAATTCCAGCAAAACCAACAATGGCAGCAACGACAATGTCTCCTCTTTTCGCGTGCTTTTGAATCAATTCTGTCGCAGATTCGTATTGACTTGTAACACCAACAGATTGTTCCACTTGCAAAGAAACGGCTTCAGTTTGTAGCAACGCCGCTTGTTCTTTTAGCAACGCGAAGTTACGTCCAGCCGCGAGCCCAACCACTGGCCAACTTCCTTTGCCATCGCGAGCGCGAAGATGCAATACAACTTCAACGGTGCTACAGCCAATCGAACCAGTCGAACCTAAGATAAAAATCCTACGGCTCACCCGCGATTCTCCCGACTTGCCTGCACCTCATCCGTTGTCACAGAACGTCGCCTGCCACCATAGAGTGTTTTGCGAGGTTTTTTGGTCACAACTGGTTCTGGTTTTGGCTTAATTGTTTCTTTTGGCTCTGTAGCTGAAACCTTTGCTCTAGTTTTTTTGGATGATCTTCTTGGTCGTTTCTTCTTTGTCTTCTTCTTTGTCTTCCCTGACTCTTTTTTGAGTGCTTCTACTTTTGGAGCCTCACTTACACCCTTAGTCTTGCGCCCTCCTCGGCGACGCCTTCGCCTTGGCTTCTTCTTATCAACATTTTGTAGATCTTCTTTTAATTTCGTCACAACTTCATCAGTCATCGTGGACATGTGGTTTCGAACTTCTATGCCTTGCTCTTTGCAATAGGCAATTATCTCCTTGCTGGATTTACCAATACTTTTAGCAAATTTGTAGACTCGAGTTGCAGATTCCGCAGGTGACTCTTTAACATGTTGTTTCTTTGCAATCTTCCCCTTTGTTTTCTTTACAACTTTCTTGGGCTTATCAAGAGCATCGAGTTCCGTTTGCAAATCATCTTCGCCTGATATCGAGGCAGCATCAGCAAGAGGCAATTTCTTTCTCCCGCGACGTCTCGAACGCTTTCTTCCCTTTGACTCTTGCTTCGAATCCTCGCTCGGTGTGTATTCTTTTTCTGCTTTAAGCAACGCAGCAATAGTTGGCGACTCTGAAGCAGCAAGCGATTCAACATCAATATCAGCGCCACGATCGTCATATGCGTAATACATCAACCGGTCTTTTGCAAGCTCTTCGCTAATGCGAACAACAATGCGTTTCTTCGATCGGGATTCATACTCGTTTAACTCTCCACGCTTGTTGGAAAGCAAATATGTGCCTACGGCAGGAGAACAGGTCAATTCAACACGACTTACTTTGTCATGGTGCAACAACCAGCCACAATGCCTCGTTGCATCAGCGGCAACTTCTAGCGTAGTCTTTACATTTCCTCTTCCATCGCAGTGCGA
>PVBE010849568.1_pt1 | contig 53253 bp, 43 predicted proteins | sample 1631181 | NCBI WGS metagenome assembly PVBE01 (sample SAMN08397723, study PRJNA350692) | Marine metagenome, whole genome shotgun sequencing project. | isolation source: water | place: Pacific Ocean | collected 2012-04
GTTGTTTTTCGCTTTGAGATCGGATCATAGGTGCACGGTTTTCCATGGTTGACGGGACTTTTTCGTGCACTATTATACCTGAAATATCATATATTCCATAATAATATCAATGGCTTATAGTTTATGAGCAGACTCTATTTAAGATGGCCTCCAGAAATTCAACTATCTGGGTAGACACGTCCATAACTGTTTTCCTTACGTTTACCTATCCGAATTCACAGTTCCATCCGAAAAGGAAGAATCACAGACTCAACAGCATATCCATCATCTCGGGTTGAGGGAATAGATCGAATTTGTCCTGCCGCGTGTTTGTGTGAGTCCACATCCCCTTAGTTCTGCCGTTGTATGCCTCCTCATTGAACTCGAAAGCTTTGGCGCCCGTCTGTTTGATCTCGGCAACCAGGCCATCGCGAACGTCGATTGAATCTCGTTCTGCCAACCACAGAATAAACAACCTGAGGGTTGTGATCTGTTTGTCTGAATAGGCGTGCCATTGGCTGTGACCTCGGAAGGGATCGGGCAACGTGACCAGCTGGTCTGCGGCAATGGGAGTGTTTACATACGTCTTGCCATCGACTGCGTAACTGAAATTGCAGATCTCTATCGCTACCGAATGCGTATGCATATACTGCGAACCATTCTTACCCAGGTGCCAGCCATACCCGCCTTCGGGTAAACACTGCACTAATTCACCATCGTAACGATCGTCATTGCCCCTTACCGAGCAGCCGCCCAACACAAACTCGGTTGCCACTGCCCCCCGATCATCCTTAGCCCAACCGTCAACGGTTTTGTAGGGGTTGTTCCAACCCGCTGTATGGTGCAGAAACAGATACTCTTTCTTGGTAGGTCCTTCCTTGTACTCACCTTTAGGAAGCATGTACTTGTTCACCACTAAGTCCTCGTAGGGCGAATAGACCTTCTCGGAGTTATCTGTAGTGGCATTGGCTTCCCGGATGGCTGCAAGAGTCTGCGGTCCGACAATTCCGTCAACTACTAGGTCGTTGTCCCGTTGATAGGCCTCGACCGCTGCCCTGGTGCCGGGACCAAACGCACCATCGGCATCGATTCCCAACGCCTGTTGCAGTTCGGTGACCTCCTGCCCCCTGGAACCCTCTCTCATTAACATGGCAAAAGTCCTTACAGTTTGTGTGTGGGAAGTTTCATTATCCCACAGAAGGCAGGTCGTCAGGATTATTCAACTAAGCATGGTTCCACTGATTGGGAACGTTAGCCAAAGGCCGGGAGCTTCGGTTCGATGGCACGCATCCTTTGATAGATCTTACGTGCTATCTTTCTGAATCCGCTTGCTGTTGGATGTATCTCATTCAGCCAGTCGCGTCTGTTTCCGTATTCCAGAGTTCTTTGGGTATTAACGAGGATGAATTTCCCTGCGGCTGCTCTACTGGCTGAAAGGGCCTCCAATCTGATGCGAATCCCATCCAACAGGATTCTGCAGATTTTTCCCTGAAGTAGTTCGGGGATTCCCTTGTCCTCCATGTAAGGTTGAAGCCAAGGACCTGTACGCACCAAGCCCCACAGGAATCGTCCGCCTTGTTTGGACGGCTTCATATAATCATAGGTGTGGCAGACAATTACAGTATCTGGTGAATATTCATTCCTGAGCTCAATCAGTTCCGTATATGCCAATTCTACTTGTTTGATTTTTCGATTGAGTCTGGCGGTCCGAATGCAGTCTCTGGCTGAGAAACCAGGCTGGTACTGCTTCAATAGCCTTTCCATATCCCACTTACCAACAACATCGTTCCCCCCTGCTGAAAACATCAGGAAGTCGATTCTGTTGTTGTTCGATTTGAGAATGCCGGCAAGTTCATGCTTCTGCTCACCGGAGATGATCTCGACTGCTTCATGACCGCTGGACGAAAGCCGCAGCAGATTGACTCTGTTCTTGTTTCGCACAGCCTTGGCAACATGATCGATGATATTTGCGTTCTGTCCGAAAATGATGTTCTTTCTGGGATATGCGAACCAAGAGTCACCTTCAGATACAATGTTGATTCTATCCGTATTGTTAACAAGCCACTTAAAGTCACGAGAGCTGGAAGTTACACCACTGTTCTTCAATCTGTTGGTTCTTAAACGTTCTCTACTCGTTGGGGGCATGTCGAACTCCTGAGGTATTTTATCGATGAGAGAGTGTCGATCTTCGTACAGCCAGGATGGATTCTGAGCAGATGGGGAATTGTCATCGAAGCTGATCGGTCGGATACCGATGCTTTCACAAGGATTGGTTGCACACGCTCTCGCGTTGCACCTGTATAGTCACCCCGGTAGCGGAGATCAACTATGCGGTTCAGGGCATTGACTCGCCATCATCCCATCGTCAGGACAGCAGCTCTACTCAAAACGACCAACGTCAACGGCTGAGCATCGCACAAGACTGCAAGCGCTTGTCACAACAAATCCCGACACCGTCGTCGGTAGCATAGCATTTCAGTTTCTGTTGCCCCATTGTCGATCTCGGCATCAGGTCGCGGACATAGTAGGGTGAGACACACTGAAAGTCCCCTCTTCTGGGCCGCTTCAATTTCTTCGGATCGGAAGACATCAGTCCCTTGACGCTGAACCATTCACTCATAATCGCACGCGTAACGTCAGAGCAGCCTGCGACCACAGAGCCCGTGCCAACGCCGAAGTCACCGATCGCCGCCTCTGCAACAGGGGCTGCAAGGAGAATAAGAACCATCAGGATGTTCTTTCTAAGCATGATATGACCTCCTGTATCTGAGCAGTTTAGTCGATAGCTTTACCCATTACTAAGCTGCTTCTCGTTGGCGTTATTATACGCCTGATGTGGGCACTGAGGTGCCTAATAATCCAAGGCGCTGCATGCATTTCGCCAGCTCTTGTTTAGTCAGCCAGTGTAGTCAAGTTCTGCCCGGTTGGTCGCAGTGTAGCTTTCCGTTAGAGATCCGGTACTTAACACGGCCTGCGTTCAGACTTGAGAAATGCCACCAGTCGCCAGGTGTCAGTAGAGCCCTCTGGTAGCTTGTTGCCGACCCCCAGCATCTTGGTACCTTCAACACCGTTCGTGATGGTCGTGAAAATCTGATCGTCGGAGCCGCCATGCAGCCATTCACAGTCGAACAGGTAAGGTATGTCCTTTTTCGCGTCCTGCATGCTGTGGCAGTAACCCATACAACTGCCAACGAATAGATTGCGCCCCCTCTTCAAGTCTTCGGGTTGCTGCAGCATTCTGTCTGCGGGCCCGGAATCGCCACAGGCTGTCAACAGCACGACCACAGCGACCAGCGGCAATAGGGCTCTGCCGACAGAGCCAACTGGTGTTTCTGTAACCAATTTCTCTAAGGGATCGCAAAAACGAACAGGTGGCCACCCTCCGGTATATTTGCGGGCCCGCCAGTGAATGTTTCAAAACTGGCCCAACTGCCTGATCCTATCGCGACGTAAGCTGTACCGTCTATCTCGTATGCGATGGGTTGGCTTCTCACGCCGCCACCCATTTTGAACTTCCACAGCAATTTGCCATCCGCAGCATCCAGGGCCAGTGCGTAGCCATTCAGATTGCCGCTAAAGACAACGCCACCTGCCGTGGAAAGCGTGCCGGCCATCATCGGCTGATCGTCTCGGTAGCGCCACTTTACAGCTCCCGTTTGTACATCGATTGCGGACAGATTCCCATAGGCCCGGCCCGACACTGTATCGCTGGGTTGAGGAGCACCACCCATAAATGAATTCCCCTCTATGTAGACGGAGATGCCCTTCTGGAATAACTGACATGCCTCCACCGAGGAAACGAACACGGTTTTGAGGTCAGGACTGTAGGCGCCGCTCCAAGCGCCGTTGGTACCACCGATGTTGCCGGGGCAGACGCGATGACTCGGTTCCTCAGTGGGGTACGCAGCAGCGTCGACCTCTGGCCTGCCCTTGTCATCGATGCTGGCCCAGTTTACTTGTTCCAGATAGGAACTGGCGCTGAGGAACTCGCCGTTGCTGCGATCCAGGATATAGAAGAATCCGTTGCGATTGGCCTGCACCACTGCTTTGACAGCGCGCCCCTGGTACGTGATATCCACCAGGAATATGTGGCTGTTGCCGTCGTAATCCCACACATCGTGGGGCGTGAACTGAAAGTGCCACAGGCGTTCACCAGTATCCGGATTCAGGGCAATGAGGCTGTTGGAGAACAGGTTGTCGCCCATTCTGGCGTCACCGTTCCAATCGGGTGCAGGATTACCGGTGGTCCAATAGAGCGTATCGGTCTCCGGGTCATAGGCTCCCGTGGTCCAGGCGGGCGATCCACCCCTCAGGTAGGAATCGCCGCTCCAGGTTTCCTCGCCTGGTTGACCGGCCGCGGGGAGCGTGTAGTGTCGCCACACCCGCTGACCGTCATTGATATCATAGGCGTCGAAGAACCCTCTGACACCGTATTCACCCCCCGCGACGCCGATGATTGCCAGGTTCTTGACGATCAATGGCGCTGATGTGGTGGAGAATCCTGCCCGATAATCGGCAATGGTGGTATCCCACAACAGCTGCCCTGTCTTGCGATGAAAGGCGAGCAGACGGGCGTCCAGGGTTGCCATCAGCACGGAATCTCCGCTGATGGCCACGCCTCGATTGATCGGACCACAGCAAATCCGAAGGTCATCCGGTTGGGCATGGTCATATCGCCAGATCAACTCGCCGGTCGTTGCAGCCAGAGCGAATAGCCGATTGTAAGAGGAGGTCACATACATGACACCATCGTAAACGACAGGGGAGACTTCGAACTGCCCCAATGTACCGGTTGGGAAGGCCCACGCAACGCGGAGATTCGGCACGGCCTCGGGGGTCAGTCGCGTAATTGGGCTATGTCGATGATTGGCATAATCGCCGCCATACTGGATCCATCGATTCGCTACCCGGTTTCCGGCGACCAGCATGGACGGCGAAACAGGCCCGGCATCCATTCCCGAGAGGTCTTCGTTAGTCCAATGGGTTGGTAGAGGCGGTGCTGCTGCCTCCACCGGGTCCACACCAGCGGTGGGACTGGAGGGTTCACTCGGGCTGGAAGCGGGTTGCGGATCGCTGCATCCTTGCACAGTCAGAAGCAAACAAAGACTCAGCATTACTGGGCGTAGTAGATTCATTGCAGTTCCCTCTAAGAGTTCACAACAGGTTTTTGTTCATCGCTAACGAGTATAACCGGCCGGAACGGACACTGACTGCTTCTGACCGGCAGCATTCAATAGCGTCGTGTTTATAACTTCAGAAGCTGTTCGCCACGATTCTAAAGAGCGAACTATACTATTTGCGCCAGTATATTGTATATTCCTTATGTGGCCGATTGCGTATTCCATACGTTTGGGGATTGGCATAGTGCAGACAGAGCTGCTAACACCACTGAACAGCCCTTGAGTATGGACGATCACGGGCAGTCAGATTGGCAAATACGTTACGAGGCAGATAATGGCGCGATCAGAACATCATCCTGATGGGCTCATTCATTACAATCCTCAGCTCAGTTGGCGCGGCTACACGCTATTCACTGCCAATTACAATACCGCGCTGTTGATGGACATGGAAGGCCGAATTGTACATCGGTGGCAATACCAGAAGGGAATCACCAACGCTGAACTCCTCCCCAATGGCAATTTGATGGCCCTCGCCATGCCCTCCGAGAATGTCGAGGGACAGCGTGGTCTGAACGGCCAAGCCGCTTCCTGTTTCGAATTGGATTGGGATGGCAACCTGGTGTGGGAGTATGAAGACCCATGGATGCACCATGACTTTCAGCGCATGCCCAATGGCAACACGCTGATCGTGAAATGGGAACCGATGCCCCGTGGCATGGTTCGAAAGGTCAAAGGAGGATATAACGCCGATGGCGATGATCCCAAGCATATGTTGGGGGATACGGTCCTTGAAGTGACCCCGGACGGCGTAATCAAGAAGCACTGGAAGTCCTGGCATCACTTCGATACAGCCACTGAAGTGATCTGCCCATTGGACCACAGGATGGAATGGACCCATTGCAATTCCATCTCGTTGAGCCCCAAAGGTGACTGGCTGATGAGCTTTCGTCGAACCAGCACGATCGCGGAGATCAGCGCTCGCACTGGAAAAGTAAAATGGAAGTGGGGGGATGGCACGACAGGACATCAGCACGATGCGAAATATACACCCCAGGGAACCATCACTATCTTTGACAATGGCATCCACCGTCGCGGCATCGACTACTCGCGTGCCTTGGAAATTGACGCCAAGACCCGCAAGATCCTCTGGCAATACACGGATAATCCCCCTTTCTCTTTCTACTCCTTGATGGGGGGCAGCGTCGACAGACTACCCAATGGCAACACCCTGATCTGCGAAACGGCCAAGGGTCAGTTCTTCGAGGTCACTCTCGATAAGAAGGTCGTCTGGGAATATATCAATCCGTTCTTTGTCAGCAATCCCCGCGTGGGTGGGCGCATGAACCTGGTATTCCGTGCCCATCGCTACGGTCTTGAGCATGCCGCCTTTGCCGACAGGGATCTGGATCCTGACCGATACAAGAACTTGAACCGGCTCTATCCAGCCTGATTAGCGACCTGAGCCCGAGGCGTTCTCTTCAATCTTGTCAAGACGGTCCTCGATGGTCTTGCTGTCCAGCCACAGGCCACGGGACATTACCCCGGCAATCAGTCGCGTGTTGTTGATGTCGTCGAGTGGATTGGCATGCATCAGGATAAGGTCAGCCTGATTTCCCGGTGCAATCACGCCGAGCGCTTTCGATCCCTGCAGGTAAGTTCCAATATTGCGGGTGCCTGATGCCAGCACTTCTGCAGTCGTCATACCTGCAGCAACCATGGCAGCCATTTCGCGATGGATGGAAAAGCCCGGCACGCTGAACGCCTGAGGAGAGTCGGAACCCAGCAGGATGCCAGCGCCTTCGTCGTTCAAGACCTTGAGCAGAACGCTTCGAGCGGCTGAATACGCCTGCAGTTCTTTGCGTCGCGCCGAACTGTCCGGGTGTGATCTCTGCTGGCGACGGTACCAGTTATCTACCTGGGTCTTAGGCCAGTATCTTAATTCATCCCACCTAATTACCTCGTTAGGATCGCTTAGTCCAATAATATGATCCCAGACAACCAGGGTCGGCACGATCCAGGCTCCGCTGCTTTTAGTTTGCTGCGCCCAGTGAGTCATCTCTGTCATCACATAGGCCTTTGCCGGAAAGTCCAGCTGCTCGAGATAGCCGTCGATATGATCGAAGGTATGCTGCCCCATCTGTAGCGCGTGTTTGAGACCCACTGCCTGCGGTACGTGACCCGCAAATCGAATACCCAGTCGGTGAGCGGTTTCGGCCATGGCGTCATACTCGGCTGTTGTCAGTCCTGGCAGCACTTTCAGCAGATCCCAGCCTTCGTTGAACTGTTGGACCACCCGCCTGCTGGCTTGTTTTGGTGAAGATATTGAACCGCCCGTAAAACCGGGGCCCGCCAGATAGAGATTCGGACCAGCTACCTCTCCATTTTGAATCATCTCCCGTAACTCAAACTGTCCCCCGCCGCCGAGCATACCTCTGACTGTAGTCACACCGTTAGCGAGGTATAGAAACAACATGTCCGTAACGTACTGACTGGAAGGAATTCCATTAGGTAGCTGCATATGTCCATGCATTTCGGCGAGGCCAGGCGTCAGGTACTTGCCTTTGGCGTCGATGCGCCGTGTTCCTTCGGGCAGCTTGAGCTGATCACTTCGTGCAACTTCAAAAATCAGTTCGTTCCTAACGAGCACTGTGTGGCCGAAGAGAATTCGGTCATCGACCATGGAGATGACGTTGGCATCTGCAAATGCTGTGAACGTCTCTGCCAGCGCGCTGGCTTGGCCAAGTAACAGGATGAATAGTAGGACGCTGATTCTAGTCACGTTGAGTCATTCCTTTGAGATGAATCTTCGGCGGTGAATCGGCAATATGATACGAAAGGTTTGGTAGGTCAAGAGGCTTAGATACTCCACGGCTGCCCTTGGACCAACGCAGATCAGGTGGTAGGCTGGCTCTGTCAATTGGTCCTTCAACCTGAGGAAGGAAAATGAAAATCCAAAAATTATCCTGGGCCGCACTTCTGCTGCTCTCCTATATCGTTCCCACCTACGCAGAAAGGAGCGCCCGGACGGAACTCCTACTGTCCGTAAAAGAAGTCATGACTGCAATTGTCGTCCCCATGACGAATATCATCTGGCGAGCGCAAGACATTCAGACGGATGCCCAATGGCAGGAGTTGGAGAATGCAGCGACAGCAATCATCGCAGCCGGAAACTTGACGGCACGAGGTGGCACCGGATCGAATGACGACAGTTGGGCCAGTGAAACCGATTGGCAACAGTACAACAGTGACATGATCTCAGCGGCCAGGCACGCGATCACGGCGATCAAGAATAAAGACATCGACGCTTTGTCCGAAGTGGGGAACAATCTCCTCTATCCTCCCTGCGAGAATTGTCACGCCAAATACTTACAGCAATAAGCATCTCTTGAGCGCACGTCTGTCTCCTAAGTGGCAAGACCGGGCGTTCTGAACCAATCTCTAAATAGCTTGAGATCGATCGGACATCAAAGAACTGCATTTGATAAATAAAGGTGTTTCGCGCTAGAATAACTGGCAAGCGCTGAGGACGCTTCGTGGCCTGCGGAAAGGACTTAGTCCACCTCCTTCGATTTTGTGACAGATCACCTTCTTTTCTGTCCGTGAGTGCAGGTCCCGGACACAGTCGAAAGGAAGGTCATCATGACTCGTGTGCTACCACCTCAGCCCGACCTCGATCATCTCAAGAACGAGGCCAAATCTTTACATAAAACGCATTCTCAGCGCGAAGCCAAAGTCTGTCATTTGCTGCGTCGCTTGCATCGATTTGTCGACGCCACCGACGAGGAAATCTTTTTGGCCGACGTGTCTTTGACGGATGTCCAATTCGCGCTGGCGATGGACTACGGCTTCGATAGCTGGAAATCATTGAGACAAGCTGTGTTAGGTGCTAAGACAGTAAGGGCTCATATACCTCGTGCGCTGACAGATGACATTAGGATCAATCTGTTGCCCTGGCGAGAAGAACTACAGGAAAAGAGAAAGAAGGGTATCTCGGAGAAGGTGTCGAAAACCGTGTTGGGGCTTGACATAAGCTCCACCAGCGTCAAATTGCTTGAGCTGAGTAAGTCAGGTTCGACTTTTCGAGTCGAGAGTTGCGATGTCGAATCGCTGCCGGGTCAAGCCGTAGTCGAAAAGGAAATCAGCGATATTGAAGTGGTTGGTGAAACCATCGCGCGACTGATACAGCGTTCCAACACCCAAGTAACGGACGTTGCAGTTGCAGTCGCTGGATCCGGTCTGATTACCAAGACCATCGAGATGCCTGCTGTTATGGGCGAGGACGAGCGGTACAGTCAGATCGTCAAGGAGGCGGACCGGTACATTCCACTCCCTTTGGATCAGGTTGTATTGGATTTTGAAGTTCAGCGTACATCGCCCGGTAATAAAGAACAGGTCGAGGTCCTGCTGGCGGCCTGTCGACGTGAATACGTTGAGATGCGGCAGGAGGCCGTCAAACTTGGCGGGCTGACCGCGAAAGTCGTTGATATCGAAGGGCATTGCATACGGAGAGCGTATCAACTGATCGCCGAACAACTCGGTGACGAGCCAAAGGAGGTCGTTGCGATCGTCGACGGTGGTGCCACCATGACCACGCTGACCATTCTGACAGACGCATCGACGCCTTTTATTCGAGAGAAACTTTTTGGCGGCAGACAGCTAACGGATGAGATCCAGCGTCGGTATCCCCGATCATTTCAAGAAGCGGAGTTGGCTAAGAAACAAGGTGGTTTACCTGACGACTACGAAGAGGAAGTATTGAAGCCTTTCAAACAAGCTTTGGTCCAGCAGGTGATGAGAACCCTGCAGTTCTTTTATTCAGTGAGTCGATATAGCACGGTTGATCAGATCGTTCTGACCGGCGGATCGTCATCCATCGATGGAATTGCGGATTTGATGACCTCTGAATCGGGCATTCCAACGATGTGCGCCAATCCCGTTATGGGAATGGCGTCGTCATCGGCTGTCAACGCCACGGTGCTGGCAGAGGCCGCTCCTGCGTTGATGATGGCTTGTGGTCTTGCCATGAGAAGCTTTGATTGACGTGTGATCGTGCTGACTGTGACTAGTGGGTCAGAGCATAAACTAGATAGTTAATGCCCAATTGATAGGCGAGATTGGCATATTCAGTAGGATAGTCAGGATGGTAGGTGTGTTCCCAGCCGTCGCCTATATCTGAATTCCAGTTGATCAACACCATGACTCTGCCGTGGTCGTCGAGGATTACATGATTGCTAGCCTCGGCTACATCCTCTTCCGGGTAGTTGTACCTGTTCCCCACAGCCGGGATCATTTGCGGCCCATCTATGTCATAGAAACTGTGAAATATAGGATGATCACTATGCAGTTCCTGCATTTTCCGATCCGGGAAGACTCTTGAGAAGGTTCGGTAGAACCTTTCCCACTCATAGGTACCCCAAAAATCATCGATAAAGAGAAAGCCTCCGCGTAGCAGGAATTCTCTGAGGTTTTCGATTTCTTTGTCGCTGAGAACGATTCCGCCACTCTGACCCATTTCCAGGCCATAGATGAATGGATAGCTGAATATGCGGTCATCATCCAGACGCAAGACGACCGGTTCCGGATCTGCTCTTATGCTGGTGAGACGAATCACGCCGCGTAGAAAATTCAGATCGGCGGCCGGGTGGTCGATACTCCAGCTTCCATAACGGTAGCTGTAATATCCGGTCGCAGCCGTATCGTATTGCAGTCTTACAAACGTGAAATCGTGTTCCGAGGCAGGCTCGTCCTGAGCGACGGCATGCAGACTGCCAATGCAGAGTAGGATCATCAGCAGGGCGGTGAATGATCTCATCCTATCCCGATTGAAGTTGCCTTCTCGGCCCACCGTTCTTCCTCTTTTACTCGCTCGCCACCAAAGCGCCAGCTGAATCGGCATGCGACTGTGCCTTTCACCTGTCCCAAGTTTACTTGTTCTGCCAGCAGAAATAAGGCAAATTCCAACCGATAGCCAATCGAATCAGATCGACTGGCGGCGCTAACACGCTAAGTGATTGATATTTATGGATAGTCTTGCCAACAAACGGCCAATATGCGTGTCCAGAAATGCCAGTCAGTGCTTTCGGTTAGTGCACGTGTCGGCATTCGCTGCAGATAGAGTACCGTGGAACATCAGCATATCACGCCACGCTCGTTTTGCGCTGAGCACGCCATTCGGACCATAGGTCTGTTTCGGCCGTTTGCCGGACGAGCGGCGAAATTCAGAGGTTCGTCTAGTCTGGCCTGCCCGGATCCAGCGTTTTGTCCCGCGATTCTTCCTGGGCCTCTAGCCAGGCACGCGCTTCCTCCATGAAAAGAAAGCTCTTCGTGGTCGAACCCCTATTAGCCGCGACAGTGTCAATGAACGGCAAGGCCTGATCGCCCGGACGATAGACAATGGCCACAGCGATACCGCGCATTTCTTCAGGAACTTCTGCACCAAAACTAAAGGTCTCCGTGATACTGGTCTTGGATTCTTGATCCCGTCCATCAATGATCACCCTCGTGACGCCTTCCTGTTGGCAGAATTCAACAATCCTCTTTCTGTTTTTTCTCCTGTCTTCCAGCGTGATAAGGACCTTGCCAATGGAAAACAGCGATACGCGTATCGGGAATAACACTCAGCGTGTATTTCATGTCCAATTCTCCGCGTACGCAACGGTCGGTGGGTGGAGCTATTTTACCCGCGCTTGGCATCTTTCCAAAACGGCATCATGGGCGTGTGTGTGCCCCAGCCTGCCAGTTTAGTAACCCTGATAACTGTGTGGTTATGTTGGCTCACTGGCTGAGGCAGGTCCGAGAGCTAGAATTGGTCGGCCCAGAACGCAGAGGCAATTATGGAGCCGCTGTGCCATCTAAAGCGCCGCTTACCCCTCATAAGCTGACAGGGAGAATAAGGGGATCCGGACGAGCAATAGCGTCGCAGTCGACCCGAAGCGGCCCGAGCCTTAACTGATGGGTCGACAAGATACTCCATCATCTTGGCCAGATTGGCCCATTTCACACGCAACAAAATGCGGCCGTCGAATCTCAATGTGCTTTGACATCTTTCGCATACGTTGTTTATTCTTCTGCCCCACGCTCTTGTGCAGTAGGATAGGCTGAATGTTGAAATCGAGGCTGTTTGCCATATGCCAAGTTTGAAGTCATGGACAGGCAGAGAAATACTGGTAGCTGCATGTATAGTGTCTGCTGACAATTGTAGCTAGATATTTTGAGGTGCTTGCAGTCATTGAAAAGCAACGCATCTGGCAAAGGGTCAGAGCGCCCGATTTGGCAGACGAAGTCACCTTGTTCATCATCGACGATCGGTTCTACAAAGACTATGAAGCATTCCCGTTGCGACGGCTCGATGTCGCTCGCATGGCTGCCAATCTGAAGCTGCTGGGGGCCAGAGTCACCGCGATTAATTTCCTGTACGACCTGCCAAGCTCGATAACAGGCGAAGATGAAGAAGCGGCTGCGTTGTTCAGAGAAGCTGGCAATGTCGTTCTGTCATCAGTCTACGAGCGTCAAGAAGGTCATGAGATCCGTTTTTACCATCCTTACAAACCGTATGCAGAGGTAACGTCCTGGGGTTACCTTAATTTACCGTCAGCAAGCTCGTTGGTTGAGACACTGTCACGGCAGTATCTTCTTGAAGCTGATCATTATGAAAACGAATGGCCGATGCCGGTTCAGGTTGTGGCAAAGTACCTGGAAACCCAGCCGAGCATGAACCCGGGATTCTTAAGTATTGGTGATAAGATCAACGTTCCGGTCGATCGATCAGCATCGATTCTGATCGACTATCCTGACATAAGAATGGCCGGTGCCCGCATCGTCTCGGCCTGGGACATCCTGCACCTCGATGAAGTCGACGACATTCGAAAACAGCAATTACGGAATCTGGCAGACGATCGCATCGTAATGCTGGGTGATGCATCCATGATGTCGCAGAACTATTTCCATACGCCTATCGGGACCCTGTTCGGGATCGAGATTGTCGCCTCCATCGTGTCTTCGTTGCTGCACAGCAATCTACGGACCGCCCCTTTCTGGCTCGATTCTGTACAATCGATATTGATGATCACTTTGGTCATTGGGATATGGCGCCATCAGCCGCGCCGACGAAGGCTGTGGATGACCGGGGGCGTGTATGTCGCTTGGATCATATCCATCGGTTGCCTTTATGTATTCAACGGATTAGCGCTATCAATATCGTACGGCCTGATGGCCGGAATCTTGAGCATAGTATTCTTGAAACCGGGGCATACGACCAGAGATTCATCCAATACCAAACAGAAACCGGTCGTATTCATAAGCCATGCCTCTGAAGACCAGCCTTTCGTCGGCGAGCACATCGTTGATTTTCTACGAGAGAACGGCATCGAGCCCTGGTATTCCCAAGAAGCCATTCGCTTGGCAACCGATTGGGAACGCAGCATCGTCAAGGGATTGAAAGAGTGCGACTGGTTTATGCTTGTGTTATCACCCAATGCAATCAACTCAGAATGGGTTAAGGATGAGCTGTTCTGGGCGATCGAAAATCGACCCGATCATGTCATCCCAGTATTAATCTCTGAGTGCAATCCGCAAGACCTGCACATTCGCCTGAACCGCCTGCAGTTTATTGACTTCGCCAAGGATATTGATGCGTCCCAACAAGAGATTCTGGGCTTCTTGGATGATGTGATGAAACAGACCGACACTCGATCGGCAGACGATCATTCGACAGACGGTCCAATAGAAGAATCCCAAAACCAATAGATTGAATCAGACAGTCTACTCACCGTCTGCTATCCTCTTGATTGGCCGATATGGCCGTTTCTACCAGATTGGGATTTTGTCATAAGGACCAACACAACCACCGCAGATCATTCCAAAGCAGACAGGACGCAGAATGAGCTTGGGACTACCTGATCGGCCTACCCATGCGATTATGGATGCGGATTCCTATACCACCTTCACTGCTGGCATTGCCAGCAATCTAGGTCTCCCGATCTACAACTTCAAACAACCAGAAGTCACCCGATGCGAGCGCCTCACGTAACTGCTCAACTTTGAAATCAGGATCGGCCCCGCCACCATACTTCTTCGCATTGATCGTCATGATCTGCAGGAGCTGAGGATGCGCCATCAAACGGGCCAGACGCTGCTCATACAGCTTGCCATCGACTCTCAGGATAATTCTGTCGTCCGTCAGAAGATGGTGCGGCCACTGTTTCCATATCTTGCCGTAGCCGGTATTCATGTAGCCACTTATGATATATAGCCGCTGCTCGAAGACAACCAGCCAGACTATTCGTGACGTATCAGGTTCCATGGTTTGAAACTCGATTTCCATCCGATCTGTCAGGAAACTCCAGTCATCTGGGGCCTCAGCCAACTCACCCGTTTTGAAAGGACCACCGGACACGATTTCAAGCGGCCCGTCATGGAAACGCATGCCAAAGAGGAAGACGGAGATCCCCAGCGCAAGCACAACAATGATGATCCCAAGCCACTTCAAAAAACCCAGCATTCTCAGCGTCTCCACTTTATTCTTCGGGAGCATAACGCCTCTTGCTGGCGAGATGAATCTGATTCGGGATCAATTCGAACACATACATGAAGGATTGCACTGGCAACGCTGGTGCCGAAGCCCAGAACAGATCGGTGCATGGCAAATGGCATCTATACGCCAAAAGACCCTTCTCTGGTCCCGCTGCTGTACTTGAATATCTTTCTCGTTACACTCATCGGGTCGCCATAGCAGCGATGATCTTCTTCTCTTGATGGGATCACTCATACTCTCTAGTTCCAGGGTCATGCACGAAAGTTCAGGGGCCAGAGAAGCTGCTCTTCCTACAGTGGCTGCTTTCATCAGATAATCAAAGCTCGTCTTCGGTTGGGTGCCAGGACCGGTCCTTTCGCGAGCCATCACAGAACGACCGGTATCAGCACATGCCGTGATTCATGTGGCAAGAGGGTTCCGTGACGAATCTGGTTGATTGGTTGTAAACGGTAGAATATGCCAAGAGCATCAGGTCGAGCAGGAACCCGGTTACCAGAGCTGGCTTACCAACGTCGGTCTTGACCCCACATGAGCCAAGAAGCAACTGATCAGCTCAACCAGGTCTCTCATGTGACAGGCGCTGGAACTGTCGGAATGGGTAGGCTGTTCCCAGGAGGTCCGGCTATGGGAACCGTGTGGATGGGCGATCAAGAAGTAAAGGTAGAGGAGTCAGCCAGACAATTAGCGAATGATGTCGATGGCTGAATGATTTGCTGCAGGACATTCGAAGGGAGCTGGTTGTTAAGCTGGTGCTGCGTGGATTGGTTGATTACCAACCACGTTTAGTCACCAGCAGTTGCGGGGTGCCAACGGTTTCGCAGTCATCAATCCGGCGCAAATCGGTATTCGAGTGTTCTCCCATCGGACGTGCCATGGCTCTCAAATTCAACGGATATAACCCCGTGCGCAGGACCATTCGCTGCTAAGTACCCCGCCCGAGTAACCTTCCACTCCATGGGGAGAGAGGTCAGTGTCTCGCCTCGGTCGTCGATGCGAACTAGCGTGCCGCTCCCGAAGAACATTGAGCGGACATCATCCTCTGCCACTCGTACCAAGAGTCTTCTCGATGGCCGCCGGCGTGCCACTTTGCGTTCTTCTTCAGCGACTTGATCTTCAACTTGCTCTACCATCGGTATGGCCCCTCCGTGAAAAAACCAATCCCTCAAAGCGGTAGGTGTGCTAACGGTTTTATCAGTCGTGTGTTGTAAAGTAGTATTGCCGTGTGGGGTGACCAGGCAGTGTTCCACCGTTCGGGTCGGGGCAGCTAAAGACACAGGTGATCCGATTGAACGTTGGCTCGTAAGTCGACTCTGTAATCGCCCATTCTGGCGGCATCTGTGTCAGTATCTCCAGTTCGGCGTCGTCGGGAACTAGCTCGCCGCTGCCAAAAAACAGCGATCCAATATCATCCGCCAAAATGTGTACTTCGATTCTCAGTGCCATTGGTCCTCTCCTTAGTGAAATCTAACGAGTGGCCGCCGCGACCCGTTTCCAGTGTTGGCGCAAATGTGCCCGTTTGCGTAGCGGTGCGCCTCCATGCAGGTCCATTTTAGACTATAGGGTGCCGGCTTCAATATGCAGGTCGAAATCTGTGGGGATTGGCTTCAGGAATAATGGAATATCCTAAGTGGGCCGTTGGCAGCAGTTCGTAAGCCATTGATTGTCGCCAAGCAAAATCTTATCCTGTGAATCAGGTCGATTCTACAGATAAAGAGGAATGGGTAATGCCCGAGCTTGATGATAGCGAACGCAACGAGCTTCAGAACACAGTTGCCCGCTTGCTCGCGGATCGCAGCAGCGAATCGGATGTGCGCAAGACCATGGAGACAGAGACGGGTTTCGATCCGGCCCTTTGGCAATTGCTCGCCGAAATGGGCATTGTCGGATTGCTGATCGATGAGCAGTTCGGTGGCTATGGTGCCGGTGCGATGGAAATAGAGCGCGTGATGGAGGAGGTGGGTGCAGCATTGCTATGTTCGCCCTTGTTGGCATCGGCGGTATTGGCGGCGAGTGTACTGGGTGCATCTGGTGACGACGACGCACAGAGGCGTCTGCTTCCGGATATGGCGAAAGGTACGTCGATCGCCACCATTGCACTGACCGGAACAGAGGGCAGTTGGACACCCGAAGGGGTGGCGGTCCGAGCTGAATCGAACGGCACGGATTGGACATTGAGCGGCACGGCTTCCTTCGTGATTCACGGTCAGAACGCAGATGTCGTGCTGGTCGTGGCAAATACCGAGCAGGGCACTGCATTGTTCCAAGTGGAGCCGTCGGAACTTGGCACAGCGATCCGGGCTCTGCCGACCTTCGATCACACGCTACGCCTGGCAGAGATCGAGTTTGCCGCAACCAAGGCGCAACTGATCGGTGAGGATGGCAATGGCTGGCCCGCGGTCGAACAAGGCCTGAACCTGACACGCGTGGCGCTTGCCGGCGAGCAGGCCGGTGGGGCACGCCGGGTGCTGGATATGACAGTGGAATATGCCAAGAATCGAGTTCAGTTCGGACGCGCCATTGGGAGTTTTCAGGCCATCAAGCACATGGCGGCGGACCTGCTGCTCGAATCGGAGTCGGCGACCTCGGCCGCACGTCACGCAGCCATGTCGTTGGCATCCACGAGCGACGATGCGGAACCGGCGATCAGCCTGGCAGGCTTCGCCTGCGCCGATGCATTCAGTGCTGTAACGGCAGCCAGCATCCAGATGCATGGGGGCATTGGATTTACATGGGAGCACCCGGCGCATCTCTACCTGCGTCGCGCCCGTGCCGATGCGCAACTGTTCGGCACACCGATGTTCTATCGGGAACGATACATTCAACAACTGGGAGGTTGATGATGAGCGAAGCGAGCGGGGATAACCCGGCGTCTGTGAGCAACGACGCGATTCGAGACGAAGTGCAATCCTGGTTGGCTGACAACTGGGATCCCGAGGCCATGAAAAAGGGTGCGTTCGGGCCACTGGGCCGCGATTGGACCGCCAAGGTGGTGGACGCGGCTTGGGCGGCGACGAGATGGCCAAAACAATGGTACGGCCGGGACTACAACGATGCCCAGGCACGCATTGTTGAGACGGAGTTTGCCAGGGTTGGCGCTCCCGGCACCGGCCAGGACCGCATCAATCTCTGGGCGAATACGGTCCTCACATTTGGTAACGAGCAGTTCAAGAAGAAGTATGTTCCTGCCCTGCTGAAGAGCGAGATTAATATGTGCTTGCTGTATAGCGAGCCCGGCGCCGGTTCCGACCTCGCAGGCCTACGCACGCGCGCTGAACGGGATGGCGACGAGTGGGTGGTCAATGGCCAGAAGGTGTGGACATCCGGTGCTGCCACAGCAGACTACGGCATGCTGGTGGCGCGCACCGACTGGGAGTCACCCAAACACGGCGGCATCAGCTTTTTCTTCTGTCCCATGAAACAACCGGGCGTGGAGGTGCGACCCCTGCGCCAGATAACCAATGAGTCGCATTTCAACGAGGTATTCCTGACGGATGTGCGCATCCCCGCCACCAATCTCCTCGGACCCCTGAACGGTGGCTGGCGTGTATTGCAGACCGCATTGGCCTACGAACGTTCGATGATGGGTGAAGGCGCACGCGGGCCGCGTAGTGGTGCCAAAGGCGCCTCCGAAAAAGGCGAAGAGGAACTGATCGCCCTGGCCCGGGAAGCGGGCAGACTGAGTGACCCCGTGCTGCGCCAGGATATAGCGCGCGTCATCGCCTACAAGAAACTCAACGCGCTCAACACCGCTCGCGCCAAGGCGGAACTGGAGCAGGGCACCTCGTCGCCAATCATGTCGCTGGGAAAACTGGCCATGTCGCGAATCCTCCACGAGGAGGCCAAGCTGCGCACCAACCTGCTGGATGCTGGCAGTCTGTTGGAAAGCAGCGATTATCCGCGCGCGGAAGATGCAAACTTTCTCACGCTGAATGCCTATTTCACATCTATCGGCGGCGGCACTGATCAGATTCAGCGCAATATCATTGGCGAGCGTGTGTTAGGTCTGCCCAAGGAGCCGGAAGTGGATCGCGACGTACCGTTTCGAAGTGTACGCAGTTCTTAGGGACGGCGACGGCTATACGGATCGCAGTCGAGGGGCGTGCGCGTAAGGAATGTCTTGTACTGTTAGATCGAACTTACCGGTGCATGACCGTGAAGGTCATGCACCGGCAGGCTCGCGGTTCTGCTTTGGTTTAGTCCGCCAGCGGATTTGGTCGGATCTGGAATTGAATGATGTCGCTGGTCATGCCCCGGCCACCTTCGGCGTGCCAGACGGCTACGCTGTTGGTGCTGGCCCATAGGCCACGGCCTTTCCAACCACCTTTCTTGTCGTCGATACGACCGTCCAGGCCGCGCGTGTAGAAGCCAAGCGGATAGGGCACGCGCAAAACAACCATCTCTTTCTTGTCGGGTAGCCACGCAATGAGCGAGTCCGATGTGCTGCCGTTGGTGACCGGCACATTCTCGCCAAGACCGAGCGCATTGAACTGGTCGACCCAAACGTAGTAGTGGAAGTCAGAGTTGCCATAGGCTTCGACGCCCTTCATCTGCGGGCCCGGGGTCCGATGCAGGGACCAGCCTTCCGGACAGTGCTGGCCGGTTGCGGTTGGACCGTTCATCACCTTGCACTTGCTGCGATCGAAGCTGGCCATATGTCCACTGCCGCCGAGGGCTGTCCAGATGAGACCGTTCCTGTCGATGTCGACGCCACGTGGGCCGTGACCCCAAAGTGCCTTTGGCACGGCATCAGTCTCGAATGGCGGCTGATACTGTTCGGTCATGCAGGTCTTGGGATCCACCCGCACGATCTGCCCGGGCACCATGTTGGGGTACGGACGCGTAAACCATACCGAGCCGTCGAAGTGGTTTGGAATGATGCCATAACCGAAGCCGAATATGCGCTTGTCCTTGCTCGGATCGACCGGCTCGTTCGGTTCAACGTACTCGCCGATTTTGCCGTCGCCGTTGGTGTCGAGGATCGTCGGACACCAGCCCTGCGAGACACGCTCATCGCCGGTCTCGTCGTATTTCTTGGTGTCCACCCAGCCGACCACGTTCATGTCGCCGCTCACATACAGCGTGTCGTTGTCGTCCTCTGCGAATTGCAGGTGGTGAGTACCGAAGCACGTGTCAACCAGCGTGAACTTTTCGGTCTTCACGTCGAAAAAGGATAGCTGCCGACCGCTTCCCGGTATCGGGTGACGTTTGACCGAGGGATGATCCGACTCCATACACCAATCCGGGTTCTTGCCGGGGCGAATAGTTGACGTCATCCAGACCCGGTTCTTGTCGTCCATCATCGGATTGTGTGGGTTAGACGGTCCGCCCCCTGCGTAGGAGGTCGATCTCTCTTCTCCCCCCACAGAGACTCGCCGGGGGATGGGGATCTCGCGGGACTCATGCGTAACCGGATTGGTTATCATCAGCCGGCCTTGGCCTTGCGCGACGCCGAAGAGCTGGCCCTTGGGGTACATGGTAGGTGTGCGCTTGTCGGTGCTCACATTATCGTGTACGAAACCGGCCGGGTTGGACCAACCCCACTGGGTGAGTACGATGTTCTGCTCTACGCCATCGGGACGCGGCGGCTGCACCGGGACTTCACCGGCCATGATGCGGTCGGTCCAGTCGGTGAACACATCCAGCGCCCGCTCTTTGCCCAACTGCCGCGTTGGCCCGTTCATCATTCCGTTGCCTAGCTTCAGCCGCTCGTCCCACGCCTCACGAGTGGAAGCGAATGTGTCCCGCATGGGAAGCGGAATCTCACGGGTTGCCTGGTTGCCCATCTGATGGCATAGCTGGCAACCGTCCTTCAAGCGATCCACGAACAGCGCCTGGTTGCGCATCGACTCACTGATGCCGTTACCGTCAGCGCCTGTGCCCGGGAACTCCCTCTCTGGGGGTACTTCCAGCAACGAGAACCAGTAGTTACCCGGATAGACCTTGGCAGCTTCCTGTGGTGTCGCTGCATTGGTCACGTCGATGGTGACCTTCTTACCCGGGCGCGTCGTCTGCTTGTCCGAGTCAAGAAGCCCATAGCCCCGTGCCCATATAGAATACTTGGCTTTGGGTAGATCAGGCACCAGGAAATTCCCCTCATCGTCGGTGACCACGATCTTGCGATACGAGGTCTTGAGGTCAGCGGTTTCAGCAATGACCCAGACGCCGGCTTCACCGCCGCTGGCACTCCTGACGCTACCACTTATATTATCATTCGCTGCCATCGCTACGCTGGCAGCAACCGAGGCAATCACCAACACCATCGCCTTGGCAAACAAAAGTCGAACTGATTTGAGCATTCGTTTTCTCCAATTACCAAAAAATCTGCATCACCATATCACTGCTGTCCCACAAACGCGATATAGCAAGGACCCAAAACCTACAAGCTGCCACGCTGGACCCAATACCATACACATAAGATCGCGGAGTTTAAGCCTTGTCCGGCAATAATAAAGCTTTTTCTTTTCGAACGAATATTCTGCGCCAGATGGTATGAATTAGCCACCCCTATTCGTGACCGGTAGCAATCGGAAAAGCCGCATAACTTGCATGGTTTTATTCTGGCGTTTACTCACATTTGGCGCGTCACGTGATCACCCGGTAGATCACTACATATGTTATAGTCAGTGCAGTGGGCACGCTTGATGGTACGGTTTCCGAGGGGGAATCAGCGTCAAAATCATGAGTCTAAGCAAAATAAACGCACTTGTTGGAATCCTTATTTTATTCACCGTTTACGCCGTGCTTAGGTACAACGTTTTCGGTGACGTCGATGTTCAGAACATTCCCGTCTTCATTCTGAATAAGTCAATTTCCATGAGTTCAGCTTTCTTTTTGCTGTTAGCTGCGTGGAGTCATTGGCATAAGGAAAAAGAGGCCACCAAGATCTGGGGTACCTATTCCCTGCATTTGGCCATGGTGCACGTGGTGTTATCTTTGATGCTGCTCTCAGATGTTTACTATCCGAAATTCTTCAGTGAAGCGAGAATGAATGTCGACGGAGAACTGTCAATGCTCTTTGGGGCGTTGGCTGCTTATTTATATGTACTGCTCCGTAAAACTGGCATAGCCAAGAGGACGTTTCATCTTATCCAGCTTCTTGCCGCCATCGCCATAGCAGTCCATCTGTTCTTTATGGGATATACCGGTTGGTTGAAATACGGGTCCTGGCAAGGCGGATTGCCCCCGATCTCACTGCTGTCCTTTATCATCGTGTTGGGAGGTGGCGTACTCTATCTTAGGGTGCTTCGGAGGGAAGACTGATTTCTGCATTGTTGCTACCTGTATCCATTCCCTTCTTTCTGTTGTTAGGTGACAGCAAACGCTAAAAGAACAATAAGGAGCCCAAATGTCGCTGACCGCCTGGTCCTGGTTGTTTCTGATTCTATATATTGGTGTGATGCTTGCGTTCGGCGTGATTGGTCAGCGCAAGATCAAGCACGCGGACGACTTCGCAACCGCACGTGGCTCTTACGGCGCTGTGTTTCTGGCACTTGCCTTCGCCGCCTCCACCGCAAGCGGCGCAACGTTTCTGGGTGGTCCGGCCTTGTCATACGAGTATGGTCTGGCTGCGAACTGGGGAAATTTCCTTTATCCCATCGGCGTCTATTTCGGCATTCTGATCTCGATGCGGCTCATAGCTACCTCGGGTAACCGTTTTGGCAACCGGACTATTCCCGAATACCTTGGCGACCGTTACCGGTCCGAGGGAATTCGTGTTCTGGTTGCGCTCATGTCCCTGGTCCTGTTCTTTTATCTGGCTGGTCAGATGGTATCCGGCCTGGTGATGTTTGAAATCATGCTTGGACTCTCGCCTGAGTGGGCCCTGGGTATCACGACACTTGTGCTGCTGTTTTACGTGGTCATGGGAGGTGCGCACGCCGACATACTTACGGACGGTGTACAGGGCTTCATGATGCTCTGCCTCGCGGTGGTCGTGATTGTGCTGGCTGTCACAGGGTACGGGATTGAAGGCGGCGTGTCCGGCATGCTCGACAATCTCAGCGCACAGGATGAGAACCTGGTCGGCGCACTCAACCCTTCGACTGCACTGACCCATTCCTGGTGGTCCATCACGGCCGTCCTCTTTGCCCATATCCCGCTGGGACTGTTACCGCACCTTGGTAACAAACTGTGGGCGCTCAGAGACTCCGGTGAGCAAAGGCAATTTGTCAAGCTTGCCTTCATGTGCGGCCTCACACTTGGCATGATGGGGTTGGGTGGATTGCTGGCACGGGCCCATCTTGGCGATGCGCTTTATATGGAAGGCTCCAATCCCAACGAAGCGTTGCCGCTGCTGTTCATCAAGCTCTTTCCAACCTGGCTTGCGGCGCTCGTTGGTGCGGGCATTCTCGCTGCTATCATGAGTACTGCTGATGGCCTTGTTGTATCATCTTCGCAGATCATCGCCAACGACCTGTACCGGCGTACCTTTGCTCCCAGATTCAGGACGAACCTGTCGGAGGAAGAACTTGATAGGCGCGTGTTGCTGATCAGTCGCCTCGCCACTGTTGGTGTCCTGTTAGTTTGCATGAGCATGGCCTGGTTTCTCATCGAGAAGAACATCGCCCTCATCGTTTGGATTGGAATCGGCGGAATGATGGCCGCCTTCGCAGGACCGTTAGTAGTTGGGGCATTGTGGCGGGGAGTTACCTCCAAAGGTGCGTATGCCGGATTGGGCGTGGGCTTTTGCACGTTCCTGATATTGCACACGCAGTCTCTCGATCCCGCCTGGTTCGGACCCGGTGTAATTCAGGATGTAGTTTCGTGGCTGCACGGCGAGGGACCCAACCCGTTTTCCTGCGCTGCTATGGGCGAGTTCGTTTCCGTCTTCACGACTGTGACTGTCTCGAAAGTCACACAGAGCCTGCCCGAGTCCTACGTTCAGGAAATGTTCTCGCCCGGGGAATTTCAGGACGGGGCGCTCGCAGAAGACAGCAGTGCCTGAATTCCTGCGGCCCGATGTGACACCATGCGGCAGGTAGGGCATGAGAAATAACGGATGCTTCATCCTGCTTGGCACTCTGGCGCTGATCTTTGTGGCATCATCCCTGGCGGAAGGGGATGGCGGTCACATCACAGTTGCGTTCGGGGCCGAACCAACACAGGTTGATCCCACCCGTACCTCTGCAGGCGTGGATGGCTATTTTATTGGCCTCTTCTATGAACAGTTGCTGGGGACAACGCCTGAACTCGAGCGGGTGAACTGGCTGGCTGAAGCGTGGCAGGTCACACAGCAGGGCGCGAAAACCATCATCAGCGTGTCGATACGCCGCGGCGTCAAATTTCACAATGGTGATGAACTCACCGCTCACGATTTTAGGTATGCATACCAGCGGCAGAGCGATCCCGCATCGCGGCAGGCAGGACGTTTGCGCTACGTGGATGACGTCGAGGTGCTCGACGACTACCATTTCAACATGATACTAAGTCAACCAGACGCATCGTTGATTTCCCTGAACCTGGATCTGTTCGCGATTCCTCGCAAGTATTATCAAGCTGTTGGAGACGACGGTGTACAGGCGCACCCGATCGGAACAGGGCCCTGGAAGTTTGTATCCAGAAAGCCTCGGGAGGAACTCGTGGTTGAACGCTTTGACGATTATTGGAATCAGGACCTCAAACCAAAAGCAAAACGTCTCACCATCAAGATCATCCCTGAAGATACAACGCGTGTAGCGGCATTCAAGACAGGTGCTGTAGACTGGATCGATGCCGTGCCGCCGGCACAGTTGGAGGAATTCAAATCCACACCGGGCGTTGTGGTAGCGTCCAGACCCGCACCTAACAATCTCTATATAGCGATGATCGCGATCGATCCAACCAATCCGTTAGCGAATGTAAAGGTAAGGCTTGCCATCGCCCACGCCGTGGACTTTGATGCCATCATAGAATATATCCTCTACGGGCAGGGCATCAGGACTGCCCAGCTTGCCCCGGGAACGATCGGTTATGAGGCATCGCTCAAACCGTATCCGTACGATCCCGATAAGGCGCGACAATTGCTCGCTGCTGCCGGTTACAAGCGGGGCATCAATGTTCCCTGCTATAACCTGACAACTCCACGGGAGCCTTACATCAAGGAGATGGGGGAAGCCATGTTTGCTTACCTCGGGGTGGTAGGCATCCGCTGCCGCATAGTACAACTTGAATACGGCGCATGGATCAACCTTGTACGCGTCAATGCGCGCCCGGTGATGGATGGCATTGTAAGTACCATGTGGGGCCATGGACTGCCCGGAGATCCAACGGATGCATGGTCAGGACACGTGCATACTTCCGGCGATGGCTGGGGGACCTATTCCTACCACTCGGACCCGGAGCTCGATGACATGATTAAACAATTGCGTACAACGATGGACTTGAAAAGGCAAGAGGAGCTTATCCGCGCAGTAGCAAGGGTGAAACATGAACGTGTTGCCGGTGGCATACCTACCTACAGGCCGCTGATCACGTTTGCCTGGTCCGACAGGATCGAGTTCAAGCCATGGCCCGGTGCGTTCTGGCGTGCCATGAGAGAAATCGGTCTCCGCGAGTAATCAGCAGATGCGGCAGTATATCTACAAACGATTATGGCAAGGCGCAATCGCCATCGTTGGTGCTCTGTTCATTGTTTTCATTGCGCAGCGTTTGTCTGGCGACCCGGTCGCGTTGTTGTTACCGATGGACGCGACTGAGGAGGACTTTGCTGCCATGCGCGTCGAGCTTGGTCTCGATCGCCCCTTTGTTGTGCAGTTCGGGCTGTTCTTTTCCGATGCCGTGCGTGGAGACTTTGGCGACTCCTACCTTTGGAATCAGCCGGCTATGTCACTGCTGCTGGATCGATTGCCCGCTACGCTGGAGCTTGCCCTGGCCGGACTCGTGTTTGCGATTCTGCTAGCGGTTCCCCTTGGCGTCTTGTCCGCGGCATACCGGGGCGGCTGGATCGATAACACAGCTAAACTGTTTGCCATGCTCGGCCAGGCCATGCCCGGGTTCTGGGTGGGTTTGCTGTTGATCGTCGTCATAGCAGTGAAACTGCAATGGTTGCCAGCTTATGGCCGGGGAACGTTGGCCCATCTCATATTACCCGCCATTGCGCTTGGCTGGTATCCCGTCGCTGCCATGACGCGCACACTGCGCTCGTCGATGCTCGACATTCTGGAAAGTGACTATATCAGGATGGAACGTGCTGTCGGCATTCCTGAAAGACTGATTATTTGGCGTTATGCGCTGCGCAATGCAGCGGTTCCACTCGTTACTATGATTGGCGTGTACTTTGCCAATATGCTTGGCGGCGCGTTCGTGATCGAGGTCGTTTTCGCCTGGCCGGGTGTCGGGCGCACGGTAGTCGAAGCGGTATTTGCCCGGGACTTTCCGGTGGTGCAGGCGGGGGTGGTGCTCGCCTCGGTGGTCTTCGTGGTGGTAAACCTGATCGTCGATCTCAGTTACGGCTTTATCGATCCCAGGATCCGCCATGACTGATATCACGCGCGATGCCGAGATCACGACGACCGAAGGCCAAAGCGGCTTTCCATTTATCGCAGCAACTGTGTTGACGATTGTCGTCGTGTGTGCGGCGTTTGGCCCCTGGCTTGCGCCCCATGCAGCCGACGCCATCTCTCTGCGTGACGCGATGACGCCGCCCGCTTGGGAAGAGGGCGGTGAAAGTGGTTTCTTACTGGGTACCGACAACCTTGGGCGCGACATACTGAGCCGAATCATTGCCGGGGCCCGCGTGTCAGTGGTGATAGCCGCCTACGCCATTCTGCTGTCCGGCGGAATTGGCGCTGCCCTAGGCATGATCGCCGGATACTTCGGTGGCGTTCCGGATTCGATAATTTCAAGACTTATCGATGTACAGATGTCCGTTCCTTCTCTCCCCTTGGCTCTGTTGTTTGCCTCGGTCCTGCCGCCTGGCGAGGGAATGGTCATCCTAGTGATCGTCATGACGTACTGGACCTGGTACGCACGCATCGTTCGCGGCGAAGTGCTGAGTTTGCGGGAGCGCGACTTCATCGCCTTGGCGAAAGTTGCAGGTGTATCAACGCCCATCATCTTTATACGCCACCTGACGCCGAATATCCTCAACACCATGCTGGTGCTTGCGACCCTGCAATTCGGCAGCGTGATCGTTTTTGAAGCGGGCCTGAGTTTCCTCGGGCTTGGTATTCAGCCGCCACAGGTATCCTGGGGAGGGATGCTGTCGGACGGCAGAAATTTCATTGAAGTGGCCTGGTGGCTCATCACGATTCCAGGAATTGCCATAATGGCTTCGTGCCTTGCCTCGAATATCTTGGGCGACTGGCTGCGCGATACGTTCGATCCGGTGCGGCGGCAATTGTGATGGACAAATTACTGTCGGTCGATGGACTGAAGACGCACTTTTTCCTAAAGCGCGGCGTAGTCAAAGCGGTCGATGGAGTTAGTTTTGCACTGGCAGCAGGCGAAACCCTTGGACTGATCGGTGAATCAGGCAGCGGCAAAACGGTGACCGGACTATCGATCCTCGGTCTGCCGCCGAGGCCCGCCGGGCGTATCGTCGCAGGTTCCATCAGGTTGGACGGGGTGGAGCTGGTCGGACTGTCAGAGCGTACGCTTGCATCAGAGATTCGTGGCCGTAAGATTGCCATGATTTCCCAGGACCCGATGTCATCGCTTAACCCTGTGTTTACAGTGGGCAGTCAGGTAGCCGCCCCCATCCGTGCTCACGGTCTTGCCCGTGGCAGGTCGGCGATGGATCTGGCCATCGATGAACTGGCCCGCGTGCGTGTGCCGTCTGCTACAGAACGTGCCGGCAATTATCCCCATCAGTTCAGTGGCGGCATGCGTCAGCGAGTAGTTGCCGCGATGGCGATTGCCTGCAAACCGCGACTCTTGATCGCTGACGAGCCCACAAGTGCGCTGGACGTGACGATCCAGGTACAGTTCATGGATTTGATCGAAAGCATCCAGGCGGAGACCGGTGCAGGCCTTCTATTCGTGACCCACGATCTGGGCGTTGCGGCAAGCCTCTGTCATCGTATTGCCGTCATGTATGCCGGGCAGATAGTGGAAAGCGCCGACGTTAGAACGCTGTATGCAAATCCCGCGCATCCCTATACCCAGGGTTTGCTGGAATCACTCCCTAAACTAGGTGCGCGACAGAGTAGATTGTCATCCATCAAGGGTACGCCACCCGATCCTCTATCGTTGCCTGATGGCTGCGCGTTCCACCCTCGATGTCCCCATGCTACCGATCGTTGTCGGCAGCAAGCGCCGCCGAGCATCGATCTGGGTGACGGCCAACGGGCTTCCTGCTGGTTGCTGGAGAACGCGTGATGGCACTGCTTGATATTGAGGATGCGACCTGTCATTTCGACATGCCTTCGCGACAAGTGGTGAAGGCGGTGGATGGTGTCAGCCTGAGCATCGACCGGGGCCAGACCATGGCCCTGGTAGGTGAGTCGGGATGTGGCAAGAGCACGCTTGCCCGGTTGATACTGAGGCTCGAACCCCTGACCGGCGGAGCCATCCGTTTCGATGGCGAAGACGTGCATCACTTGCAGGGGCACGCACTGAAACGATTCAGAGCCCAGGTACAGGCCGTTTTCCAGGATCCCTACAGCTCACTGAATCCAAGACTTCGTGTCGGCGCCATCGTTGGGGAACCACTCAAGGCCCACGGAGTGCCCCGGCGCGAATTGTCAGCCAGGATCGATGCTGCACTCACCATGGTAGGGCTGCCCAGCCAGGCGGCAAAGCTCTATCCCCATGAATTTTCCGGTGGTCAGCGCCAACGGATTGCCATCGCGCGGGCGTTGATTCTTAGGCCCGCGCTGATCGTCCTGGACGAACCGATTTCCGCCTTGGATGTCTCCATTCGTGCCCAGATTCTCAACCTGTTGCAGGATATCCAGTCTGAACTGCACTTGACCTATCTCGTGATTGCACATGACCTTGCTCTGGTGGAGCACATGAGCGATGTTGTTGCGGTCATGTACCTGGGTCAGATTGTGGAGTGGGGTAACAGCGAGACCCTTTTTAGCGATCCTCGTCATCCGTACACGCAAGCGTTGCTTGCCGCTGTGCCCAGGCCCGATCCAACCTTTCCCCGTGCCAGGGGTCATGTAACGGGTGAGATCGCCAGTGCACTTGAAATGCCATCAGGCTGTCGATTCCATCCGCGTTGTCCGGATGCAATTGAAACCTGTCGATCCATAGCGCCTCTGGAACACATGGTTGCACCCATTCACAAAGCTGCCTGCCACCTGGTTGACTCTGCCTCGTGAAAGAGGATAGTCGAAGGCTCATGTTCCTCGAATCACACACTCACTACTGCCAGTAACCGGAAGTTGCCCATGAAGGTGCCGATTCCTGAAGTGCTTGCCTACATCATCGCCTACGCCCTAGGCATTGCGGTAGTTTACGCTCTGAGCCCGACCATCTTCTCCCCTATCGCCATCGTTTCGGTCGTTGTGGTAGGTGCCACGATTGCAGGAATCGGCGGTGACAACCTGGGAGATGCGATAATCACCTCAATGGTGATGGTTGTACTGAGTGCAATCGTATTCTATTGGCTGCCCATTGAGGGTGTTTGGACGCAAGCCATTTTCTCCGCGCTTGTAGGTATGATTTCAGGAAAGCTATCTCTGGCAATCTATTCAGAATTGAAACATGACCGTTCGACATTCGAGTCTTCAACTGATGCAGTCGCCGAGCTAAGAGACGAACAGACCCTCAGTCCAGAGAGTGGTTCTCTCGATACTGATCGACCGGCAAGTGACCACGAGCAGAGTCCGGAAGCGAGCTCTCTCGATACTGCCAGCCCAGACGAGTCTGATGAATCTGTCAGATCATTCACTGCAAGCACAACACTGCAGGAGTACGATCGGGTCCGTGTGATTTCGTTGGGCGACCAGGTTGATGAATATGAAGGAACCGAAGGAGTAAGTCGTGCCCCTCGTGTCGGCGATGAAGCTGTAATCTGCCACGAATATGATCCGCGGGATGCCAATTCCTCTGTGGTGGTCGAGAAAGCCGATCGTGATGGCAACACCATCTGGCTGGCGGATTTTGACAAAGCCGAGCTGGAGCTGGTCTATCGACCAGCCGAGTAAGTAGATGACCAGCGTGGTTCGGCCCTTACACAACGCTGTATGTTGCTACGCCGCAAGAATGTGGTCAGTTCTACTTATTCCCCCAACCTGTTAAGGTGCGCAAATGTGACGTCGGTTCCCACAAGCCACTAAGAAGAACCCCACAACCACACGAATCAGGGTACAACAAACGGCTGGCGCGCAGTTATCCTGGACTGATGTGGGGAGGAGACGATTACCATGCTGCTGCATCCATACCGGGTCCTGGACCTGACCCATCGTCACGGCACTCTGTGCGCACAGATTCTCGGTGATTTGGGGGCAGACGTTATTCAGGTGGAACCCCCCGGGGGCGCGACTGGTCGTCTGATCGGCCCTTTCTTTGACAATCGCGAAGATGCGGAACACTCCCTCAGTTGGTGGGGATATGCCCGCGGCAAGCGCAGCATTGAACTCGATATAGATGCAGATCGTGAAGTGTTTCTCAAGCTTGTGGCGCGCGCGGATTTTCTAATTGAAGCGGAACCGGTGGGCAGCATGAGCGCCCGTGATATCGGCTATGAACACCTGCAGGAACATAATCCGGCTCTGATCCATGTCAGCATAACGCCATACGGTAGCACCGGCCCAAAATCGAACTGGGTCGCTTCGGACATCACCCTGGTCGCGAGTGGGGGTCCGTTGGCGATCACCGGTGATGATGATCGCCCGCCGGTTCGCGTATCCGTGCCACAGGCCTGGAATCACGCATCCGCCGAGGCGGCGGTAGGTGCTTTGGTGGCTCTCGTTGAGCGACACCAATCCGGTATGGGTCAGCATGTGGATGTGTCGGCGCAGCAGACGCTGGCCCTGGCGACCCAAGGCAATATCCTGTGTGCAGCGATCAACGAAGATACAGCGGAACGTGCTGCCGGTGGTGCCAAACTCGGGAATCTCAGACTCCGTCTGACTTTCCCGGCGTCGGACGGACACGTATCCATAACGCACTATTTTGGCGCCACGTTGGGCCCAGCCACCCGACGGTTGATGGAGTTCGTTTTTGAAGAAGGTTTCTGCGATGCAGCGACACGGGACAAGGACTGGGTCGAATACGGCATGCAGATCTTGAGCGGAGAAGAGCCACTGGAAGAATTTGAACGGGTGAAGGACTGCGTGGCAGCCTGCACGGCATCCAAGACCAAGGTAGAATTACTTCAGGCCGCACTCGACAGACGTCTGTTGTTGGCGCCCATGACGACCATCGAAGATGTCGTCAATAGTGAGCAGTTTGCTGCACGCGAGTACTTTCTGCGGCCCGAAGGCGAAGGCCCCGCCGCCGACATACGCTACCCCGGACCTTTCGCCAAGTTCAGTGCCACCCCACTCGCCAGGCGAAGTCGCCCACCGCGCATCGGTGAACACAACGAGGAAGTTCTCAAGGAGCTCGAGACCCTGGAACCGGTACGGGTGAAAGCTGCGGGCAGCGTCGGTGATGGGCCATTGGCGGGCCTGAAAGTGTTGGACTTGATGTGGGCGCTGGCCGGGCCGGGCGCAACGCGGATGCTGGCTGATTTCGGTGCTACCGTGATCAGGGTGGAATCCTCCAGCCGTCTGGATGTATGCCGTACCATCCGTCCTTTTATCGACGGGGACGCGTCATCTGAAAAATCAGCGATATTTCACACGACCAACGCGGGCAAACGTATGCTGTCTCTGGATCTGACCAAGCCCGAAGGAAGGGAGGTGATCCTCGACCTGGTGCGCTGGGCTGACGTGATTACTGAATCCTTCTCCCCACGTGCCATGAAAGCCTTTGGCCTGGACTACTCCACCTTGTCCGAAATCAACCCTGATATCATTATGCTGAGCACTTGTCTTATGGGGCAGACCGGTCCTTTGTCCATGTTCGCTGGATATGGCAATCTCGCTGCGGCTGTCACTGGCTTCTACGAGATTACCGGTTGGCCGGACCGGGAACCCGCCGGCCCTTTTGGCGCTTACACCGACTATATCGCGCCACGCTACAATGCAGCTGCAGTGTTGGCAGCTTATGATCACTTCCGTCGCACCGGCGAGGCACAGCACATCGATATGGCGCAGGCTGAAGCTGCCATGCATTTTCTAACGCCGGCGATTCTGGACTTTACAGCAAACGGCAACGTTCAGTCGCGGCTCGGAAATGCAGATCCTTATCTTGCACCACATGGCGTGTATCCAACTTCAGGTGACGACCGGCACATCGCCATTGCATGCGAAAGTGATGCTCACTGGCGAGCACTGTGCGGCGTCATTCCCGATCTTGATTTCAGTACGAGTGAACTGGCCACAGTAGAGGGTAGGCTTGTGCATCAAGCCGAACTGGACCAGTGCATCAGCGCATATACCGCCACCGAGAACGGCCCAAGCCTAGAAGCCAGGTTACAGGCAGCAGGCGTACCAGCGTCGGTCGTACAAAACAGTCCGGAACTGGTATGCGACCCGCAACTGCTGCATCTCGGACACTTCATTACGCTACCACACCAGGAAGGTGGCGAGACGGTAATCGAGGGCCCGCGTATGCACCTGTCGCGTTCGCCCGTATCGGTCGACACCAGCGCACCTACTTTCAATAGAGACATGATGTATGTCCTCAACGAAGTGCTTGGATACGACGATCAAAAAACGGGGGAGTTATTGGTCGCAGGCGTGCTGGAATAAGGTCATTTCATTTCAGTCAGAGGAGGGAAGTTTTTTCGATTCCTTGCCTATCAGCATCTGTCCGTCAATACCGAAGGAGCCTTCACCCGTTTTCACACAGAGAAGCTCCAGTGTTTCCTCTTTGTTGATGTAGCGCTTACCCATCAGGCATTTGTACATATGTTCAGGATCGGCCTGGCTATTGTCATCCAGCTGTTCATCCATCCCCAGCATGGGCACACCACCACAGGTAATGGTGACTTGGATTGCTTTCACCACCATAGCTTGTCCGGTGCACACTGCACTTTTGAGTCGCATACCTGGTTTTACCTGAGACATGACTTATTTTCCTGAAGGGCGAGATCTCCCTGCTAAGACACCGAGTGCTCTGACTAGGCGTGCGCCCTCTGTTTTATGAAGGACTCTGCCCGTCTTCGCGTGCTGGGCCGGTCGTTCGTGAGCAAGCGCTTTGCGACGTCTTCCATATGACCGCGGGTGCTCGGGGATGCAACCCGGTGGTAGCGTCGGAATGCTTCCACCGTTTTGCCGAGCAGAATGTTCCGGCACTCCGCGTTGCGTTCGAGGGTCTCGACCTGCATCAGCGCAGCCGTGATGCGCGTACGACGCCGAGGTTTCGCAGACGCAATCTTTCCCAGCGCATCGATCGCGTGTCCTGCCGTGATTAGCGCATCGTCCTCGACTTGCTCAGTCAATACCTTCATCACGGAATGGTCCACAAGACCATCGTGATCGGCCCGCGCCAGATTTCCGATCACATCGACGGCGATCCACTTGCAGATGGTGTCCGGCGACGACATAAACTTACGGATGGTCGCGAAGTGGGGAATCAGCAGCTCGGGTGCTTCTTCGCTGACAAATCGAATGGCTTTTGCGGCTGCGTTCTTCACGCGCTTAACGTCTGAACTCATGCCTTGCAGCAGTTCTTCAAGGGAATCCGCATGGTCAACGACATACCGAGCGACGTGCTCGGACGCCTTATTGCCATCTTTCTGGAGAGTTGCTGTGACATTCATCTCACATCCTCACTGAGTCAGGCTAGACGGTCATGCCCCTGGCTGCGCCAAGATCATAAAGGCAGACAGGAGGCGTTTCAAGGGTGATAGTGCGATCGCGTTCTCGCCCAGGCAAACGAATGCAGTCATGTGCGTTGATCAGGGGTTGGTCTTGCACTGGGGATTCAGTATATTCTGTCAGTATATTGTGGACCATCCGAAGGAATCTAATAAATGGCCGGACAAAACCACATCAGGGATATGGCGAGATCGGTGTTAACGGTCATGTTGCTAGCGGCAGCTACCGGTATTACCACGGCAAAGCCGGATCCCGGTATCCCGATAGGATCTGCCAGATCCGTGGGTATGTCTGCGGAGCGCCTGGGTCGAATCGGTCCGGCAATGCAGCGATATATTGATGATGAATTGGTACCTGGCACGGTCACGTTGGTGGCTCGTCGTGGCAAGGTCGTGCATTTTGAGGCCCGCGGTTCAATGGACGTAGAGGGCAAGAAGCCCATGCGCAAGGACGCCGTATTCAGGATCGCTTCGATGACCAAACCGATAACATCCGTCGCCTTAATGATATTGTGGGAAGAGGGCAAGTTTCAGCTTCGTGACCCTGTTAGTAAGTTCATTCCTGAATTTGCCAATCAAAAAGTGTCGACAACTGCCGATGCCAGTGGGAATACAGGTGAATTGGTCGATGCAAAGAGGGAAGCCACCATTCGGGATATGCTCACCCATACGGCGGGTCTTGCCAATAGTTACATTGGCAATGGTGAGTACTACCGGGAACAAATGCAGAGGCGTCCCGACGATACACTTGCCAAGCTGATGACCAGATTGGCTGCACTACCGCTCAACTACCAACCTGGTGAAGCATGGCAGTATTCCACTGCCACCACCGTCGTGGGGAGATTGGTCGAAGTCATGTCCGGCCAGACGTTGGCTGAATTCATGCAGGAAAGGATATTCAGACCGCTGAAAATGCCGGATACCCATTTCTATTTGGCCGATGACAAAGGCGGCCGCCTAACGTCCCAATACACGCCAGGCGAGGACAGCAACAAAATTGTTCTACAGGATCCTGGTTCAAACGAAAGCCGATGGGTTACCGCGGAGAACAAATCCGTATTTAGTGGGTCTGGTGGTCTGGTTTCCACGCCACACGATTACATGAGATTTCAATCGGCCATGTTGAATTGCGGAGAATTGGATGGTGTGCGTTTACTCTCGCCTTCGACCCTGAGTCTTATGATGGCCAATCACACGGATGACATACCCATCTGGTTGGCGGGCCCCGGCATGGGCTTTGGGCTGGGTTGGGGAGTCGTGGTTGACAGAGGAAGGGCGGCCACGCCGCTATCTGAAGGCTCGGTCTATCCAGGAGATGGTGCCTACTGCACCATCTCCTGGATAGACCCCGAACAAGAACTTGTTGGCATTCTCATGACACAAGTGCGACCCTACGGGCATATCAATATCAGGCAGGACTTTCAGGTTCTGGTACATCAGGCGATTATTGACTAACCATCTACATGGGTTGCATTCCCAGCGATCCGTGAATAGAGACACATGGGTTTGTAAAGGCGAAGAACAAGAATACTTAATGTCTTGACAGAGAATTCAGACTCACAAAGACAATCTATTGAGGAGATCGATATGCGATTAATAAGGTCAGTAACCATCCTGTCCATGTTGTTTCCCGCGGCTGCGTTCGGACACGGTGAGGCGAGTAATCCTGCTGCGTCGGCAGCGAGAAGCATTGACTTTCCCGATACCAACGAGTATCTGACCATTGTGGTCGATCCCCACACTCATTCGGTATTCTCCGATGGTCACGTGTGGCCAAGAATCAGAATCGGTGAAGCATTACGGGATGGTCTTGATGCCATCGCCATCACCGAACACCTGGAATACCAGCCTCACCTTGCGGACATCCCGCACCGGGATCGCAACCGGTCTTACCAACAGGCAGTGGAGGCCGCGGGGACTAGCGAACTCGTCGTGATTGCAGGTTCTGAAATTACCCGTAGTGCCCCGGTCGGTCACATGAACGCGCTATTCATCCAAGATGCTAACAAGCTGGTGCAGTTTGGCGAGCCCACGGATGCTTCCGATGTATCAGCCAATTACGAACGGGCCAATCAATGGCCGGCCCAAGAAGCGGTGGTAAATGCCAATGCCCAAGATGCATTCGTGTTCTGGAATCACTCCTGGTGGTCAGACCGAACGCCCAACGCGAGAACGGAGCTTACTGATTTTCATAAAAACAATATTGAGAAGGGGCTACTGCACGGCATCGAGATAGCAAACGGTGGCACCTACTCGGAGGAGTCCTTTCAGATTGCCCTTGACAACGATCTGACCCTTATCGGGGTGTCCGACGTCCACAACCTGATCGACTGGGATTACACTCCCCATGAGGGTGGTCATCGACCTGTGACTCTGGTGTTCGCCAAGGAAAAAACCCAAGCTGCGATCAGAGAGGCACTGTTCGATCAGCGCACCGTAGTCTGGTTCAAGAATCTGTTAGTCGGTAGAGAGAAAGTTCTGACTCCTCTGCTGGAGGCATCCCTCACGTTGAAATCGGCTGCGTACGCAGGTACGTCTGAGGTGGTCGTGGTATCCCTCTCCAATTAGTCCGACGCTGACTTGCAGCTCTTGAATACCACAAGGCACACGTTTGTAGGTGGGGCTGATTTGATCGAAGTACCTGCTCACGATACGTTCCAGTTCGGTGTAAAGCGAGCTGAAAAGTCACCGAACCTGACCCTCAAATTCGACGTGCAAAATGCGTTGAGTGCTCCCAAGCAGCATCCGTCGATTCAATTCAGTACTCAACTGGCAGAGCAGATAAGACCGGCAGATTGAATCAGAGCTGCTGCCGCTGTTACCTGTTACCTGTTACTCAGCGATGCGGCGATGGCAGCTTCTTTTTCACTGTCAATCCACCAGGTGTCGAAGAACCCGGTTCGAAACCGGGCCTGTATCTTCGGCCTGCCGAACTTGTCCCAGTAACCGTATCGATAGCCGGGAGGCCAAAAGCCGGGAATCATGTAGAAATTCCACAACAGAACCCGGTCCAAGGCACGAGTGGCGGTAATCAGCTGCAGATGACTTCTGGCGCCGATCACCTTCTCGATCAGTTGGTCCACGACCGGGTCGGCAATGCCCGCTGCATTGCGGCTGTACTGTTGCGATGCCGAGCTGGAACCCCAGTAGTTGCGCAGCTCGTTGCCCGGCGTCAAGGTCTGTGCGTAGTTCTCCATGATACTGCCGAAATCATGGGTACCGTGCCGATTGATATATTGGGATACTTCGATAGTCCGAATGCGGCAACGGATTCCCAGTCGCTTGACGGCATTGACGAATGTCATCATGGCGCGTTCACCGTAAAGACTGTAGCTGATGAGTTCAATGACGAAGGGTTCGCCGGTCTCTTCATTCACCAGCACGTTGTCTCGAACCACCCAACCGGCTTCCCTGAATAGTTGCGCAGCTCGCAGCAGGTTCTCTCTGGCATAGCCGTACCCCTTGGTCACAGACGGTCTGAATACATGGGTAAACACCCTCGGTGGAATCTGATCACGGAACGGCTCCAGTAATTCAAGCTCTTCCTTGGATGGCAATCCCCGTTGCGCGAGGTCGGAGTTCTCGAAGAAGCTGTCCGACCGCTCATAGAAACTGTAGTAGAGGACGCGGTTGGCCCACTCGAAATCGTAGGCCGTCGCCAGTGCCTCGCGCACCCGTACATCCTGGAACTTGGATTTGCGTAGATTGAACAGCATGCCGTTTTCCATTCCCCACGGCCGTTCCGTTACGATGAGATTCTTGATGAAAAGGCCCTGCTGAAAACCCGGAAAGTCGTATTCAGTGGCCCATCGCTTGGCAACGCCCTCCAGATTACCATCCACCGCGCCGACTTTCTTGGCTTCGTGGATGACGTGTTCATCCTTGTAATAGTCGTAGACAACGGTCCGGACGTTATAGCGACCCTTGTTGACGGGAATATCCCTGCCCCAATAGTCGTCCACCAATTCGAGGGTGACTGTGTGGCCCGGGTCCACTTCCACGACTCGATAGGGTCCGCTGCCGAGGGGAATCTCCAGCGTAGTCTCATTGAAAATCCGCTCGCGCCAGTAGTGTTCGGGAATGATGTGCATTCTGGCGATGACCTGGGCCTGTTTTGGCGAAGTGGCGTCTTTGATATCGAAGGTCACCTGGTGCGGGCCGGTCTTTCTGGCTGCCACGATGTCCCGATAACGCAGCCTCCTGGCCGGGTCGCCATGCTCCTTGAACTGGTTGAAGGTAAACACCACGTCATCTGCAGTCACCGGTTCACCGTCGTGCCAACGTGCTTCAGGGCGCAGATCGAAGGTCACCAAACTGTAGTCATCCGCTAGTTCAACGGATTCTGCCAACCAGCCGTATTGACTGGCCGGTTCATCATCAGCGTCGTACATCAGTCGGTCGTAGATGGTGACGCTGGTATCGGCTAGTCCGGTAGCTTTGCGGCCCTTGCGAATGAAATTATTGAGCGTGTCGAAATTACCCAGTTGAGCCTGTCTCATGGTGCCAACCTTGGGGGCATCCGGGTTGACATACTCGAAGTGCTGAAAGTCTGCAGGGTATTTAAGATCACCAAAGAAGGAGATGCCGTGCTGTTTCTCGCTGGCATCGGATACAGCTGCAAGCAGGAGCAGCGGCCAGATCGGCCACAGGATGCCTTTATTATTATATGCGCCAGGATTCATGCAGATCGTCCAAAGAGTCCACCCGGGAAACACTGACGATCACAGACTACACCAAATATGCGATGCTGAGAATCTAAACCGAAACTGTGCCCATCAGCGCGTGCTAACGAGGGTGGTACCATATTGGCGAGGACCATGCTCTTTCCTGCAGGGTCTGAGCAAGATCCTGTCTGGGCGCTGCCCCTGCCCTGATCGCATCCCAGGTGGACCACCGGCAGGTCGGATTCTCGAGCGCACGGACATAGTAGAAAGCGCGCTGTCTCGGATTGAACGTCGGGTCTTGCCAAACGACCTTTAGTTCATCCGCACCCACGTTCTCGGTAACACTGCAATCGATGAGATCCACGCTGGCCCCGTTATCCGGGCAGCGATGGGTATTCGAATCGACCTGGCCATTGGAGCAGGCAACGTCGAATACCTGTTCTCTCGCCACCCCCTTGTCGGTCCAGCCTTTGATTACCTGCAGTCGCTGCAGCGAAGTGCCGACCGGGTCGCGCAGCGCCCATACCAGGAAAGAGGGGCTGGCACGTCGTTTACCCAGCAAGTCGCCTCCCATCGGGACCCCATTTGCATAGGCTTTGCCAACCAAATCACGATCTTCGATCAGGTTGTCGGACAGATCGTATCCGGTAAAAAACGGACTCGCATACGCGGCTCACTCGTGGCAAATGTCTCCTTTCGGCGAAAGGCGTCAAATATGGAATCGCGCGTATTCTCTTCAGCCCATACACCGGCGAGTCCCGACGCCCCCCAATATCGATAGTATGTTTCCCTATAGGTTGCGAAGCCGTCTGCTGATGATACCGCAACGGACCCGCGCCGTTGGGCGGTAGCATCGAAGCTGCCGATTTTGCTGACGAAATTTGACTCGTCCAAAGACGGTCCGGCGTTATGGGTATCGCTGGATCCGATAATACCGAAGCGGTACGGGTTGATTCCCCGCTCTTGCTGGAGTTGCAGACCGTTCATGTAGGCGTCCCTTACATAACTGCCGCGGGGCGCGCTCTTCAGCCAACTGGCAATGCGATACGGGAAGATCTCAAAGTCAGCCCATTCATCATTGGGTGAAAGGAAGGGATGCGTGTCGGACGTGCCTTTCACCTGGGTGATCTCCACCAGCGGCTCATTGCGCATTCGTTGCTCGGCATAGGCTTCATTCAGCGGGCCGCCATCGAACGTCTGTAATTCGAACATGTGACCGTTGGAGCCATTGGAATTATGTGGAATTGCCAGGGCTTCGATTCCCTGGCCGCGCAGATTGTCCATCCAGTCCCACAGTTTTTCGGGATTGAGTGAGTTGATGCGCGTAAACGGCACATCGGGTGCCTGGTCACCCCTGAAGATGACATTGCGATGCAGATTCCCCTCACGAGAGGAGGTGTACTCGTAGCTGATGAATGTTGTTAGTTTGTTAGGTTCATAGTTACGTTGCGCCGATGCGATGATCTCCTGCCATGCTGAGCGGACGGCCCGGGGATCAGGATGGGTGGCAAGGAACTGGATGCTGGCTGAATAGACCTGGCCCCTCGCAGCAGCCGTGTTCGCATCCAGAAAACGGCGTGCTTGTGGATCTTGGGCCAGTGGATGGCGAGGATCTGTCATGGCAGACCACATGCCCAGAAAGAAACCGTGGTCAGTGACTGCATAGAAATCGAGCGGCCGGTCCAACTGGATCTAGTAACCGGCAGGATGGGTGATCGCCTCGCCTCGCGCATAGCGATAGGCATCATCGGGCGTGGCGCGCGTACCGAACATAAATGCATCGAAGGAATACCGGGTGTGGACGTGCAAATCACCGAAGTAGGCCTGTCGTTCCTCGCCGTTTGCCATCGTTGCCATGGGCAGAGCTGCGATCAGCAGGGCGAAAAGGCGTGGTAATCCGTGCGTAGCCGCCATTGTCGGTATCCTCTGACAATCGAAAGGGAGTCGCGAGAATAAACTACCCTTGCTGCATGATCAATGATCGTGCGGGCTTCCGCGTCAACCGTAGGCACTGGAGTCACCGTTCACTCTGCACGGTCATGAGACCTGGGCAATGACGGCGACGCGTTACATGGAAATAGTCTGCCCTCATCAAGAAAAAGTCCGGCTTGGGTAACTATCGGTGCTGACACCACCCATGGTAAACTGCCGGTGCCGGATCTCTCACCCAGGAAATGCTATAGAATCAAAGACTTGCTTTTCCATTGTGTGGTAATTCCTGGGTACGAACCGTAAACGAGATGAGATTGTATCGACATGAATGATTCCAGTCAGATAACCGATGCCAGCCAGTTGATTCCTTCCCTGGAAAACCCCTTTGCCGAGGAGAAGGAGGTGGAGTTCGTGGCACCGGGTCAGATCAACCGCGCGCCGGGGATCTATGAAACAGCCCTGAAAGCCGGCCACGATCTGATGAAACGACCGAGGACCGCTGCCGGTGTGGTCAATATCCAGAAACAGCACCTTAAAGGAAGGATGACCGTGTGGGAGCGGATCGAGGTGCTGATGGATGAGGGGTCAGAGCCCACCGTGCTGTTCCAGAATTGGGGACCGAATCTAGACGGCGCTTCCCTGGTGACGGTGTTGCTCAAAATCAACGGTCGCCAGACAGCCGTCTATGGTCATGACTTTACGGTTCGGGCCGGTTCCATCGATGCAACCAATGGCCGCAAGCTGGCCCGATTGTTCGAACTGGCAGCCAAGCGTGGCATCCCTCTGGTGGGTCTGAACGACAGTGCCGGTGCCTTCGTTCCCGCCGGAGTCGGCGGATTGGATGGTTACGCGGAAGCCTTTACGGCGCTGCGCAAAATAAGTGGCGCGGTCCCTTCCATCATGTGTATGTTCGGCTTCAATGCCGGTGGCGGATCCTATCTGCCCCGTCAGGGCAGCTTTCTCATTCAGCCCAATGATACCTTTTTCGGGTTGACCGGCACTGGGGTGGTCAAATCAGTGTTGGGTGAAGATATATCGGCGGATGAACTCGGTGGACCCAAAGTTCACAGCCGCTCGGGAGTTACTGATTTCGTAGTGGCCGATGAAGTCAGTGCCCTGCAGAAGGTCAAGCAACTGCTGAATTACCTGCCCGGAAACAACAGCGAATCTGCCCCGTTCCAATCCACATCCGATCCCATCGATCGCAAGACCTGGGATGTCGACCTGCTGCTTCGCAAGACGTTCAATTCACCGACCGGTTTCAACACCCCTTTTGATATCAGTATCATCATCCAGCAGATCTGTGACCATGGCGACTACCTGGAAATTCAGCAGGACCGCGCCCGCAACACCATCTGTGCGTTCGGCAGGATGGGGGGCCATGTGATCGGATTTGTCGCGAACAACTCAGCGGTGGCGTCCGGCCAGATCGATATACATGCAGCGTACAAAAATGCCCGTTTCATCCGATTCTGCAATATCTACAACATCCCTGTCATCTTCATGGAAGATACCACCGGCTTTCTACCTGGCCAGGAACAGGAAAGCGGTGGCATCGTGCAAGCGGGCCGCGCCATGCTCGATGCCATCGTCGACCTGCGTACACCCCGATTTCTGTTGATCGTGCGCAACGCATATGGTGGCGCTTACGCCTCCTATAACAACTATCCCACCGGCGCCGACTTCGTGGTTGCCCTGCCCACCACCCGACTGGCGGTGATGGGCCCTGCCGGGGTTGAATTTGTCTATAAGCGTGAACTGCGAGACATCAGCTCTGCAGTCGCCGGACGTACCGCAGAGTACCTCGAAGAGCATCTGAAGGATGGCCTTTCCAAAGCTAAGGCGACTAAGGCTGCAGATCGATCCGTGAAGGAGTGGGTCAGGGAACAGGAAGCGCTGTTGGCGAGTCGTTATGAGCAGGAGCTGATGAACCCCAATGAGGCCCTGAGCCTCGGTTCCATCTCGCAGCTTGTCATGCCCCAAGATCTGCGCAAAGTGCTAGCTGAAAACATGAACTTTCACCTGCAGCAGTATACCCCTGAACCACTAACCGGCATCCAAAGGGAGTTTCACTAGGGGCGCCCAGGTTTGGGGCCGCCCAGGTATGGGGTTTAAATGCACGCTTCCAACGATCACTATCTGAACAATCCCCTGATTCACAGGCAGCGGAGATTGTCCACCGCCCAATCTCCCTGGCAGCGCGCCTTTAGCTGCGAAGAGTTGAAGCCGCTCATCATATGCCGGGGTCCGATCCGCAAGGAGGCGATGGATGTGTTTGATGAGATGGGAATCCATAACTATGGGATTCTGATTTCGGAAAAAGACTCCTTTACGTTTACAAACTCCCTCGCTCCCGAACTGCGCAAACTGACCGATCCAAGTCGGATTTTCCGAGTACCGGACTACAGCGGCGCGACCCGGGAGGAGAGAACTGAGCGTATCCAGCAGATCATAGGCATAGCCAGTCAGAATGGCTACGATTCGGTCTTTGCGGGCTATGGTTTTATGGCCGAAGATGAAGAGATGGTCCGCGCCATGGAGGATGCCGGTTTGTGCTTTATCGGCCCGGGTTCCCGCACGCAGCGTGGTGCCGGACGCAAAGATGAAGCCAAGCGAACCGCACTAGAGGTCGGGGTCAGCGTTATTCCAGGCTGCGACAATGTCACATCACTCACCTTGCTGGCTGGATATCCCAACGAATCTGCACTGGTGAAGCTGTGCAAAAAGGAGGGATTGGATGTTAAAGACGGGTTCCTGTCCGATGCAACGGTACCCCTTGAGGACAAGGCGGAAGCGGTTTTGCAGGCGTCCTATGGGAAAGGCATCGATCTCTTTAGCATTGAAGAACTGACAGTAGAGATCCGCAATCAGGTGGCGAAGATGGCTGCCGATTATCCTGCCAGTCGCATCCGACTGAAGGCGATATTTGGCGGCGGCGGCAAGGGGCAGCGCATTCTGCAAGCTGCCTCTTATTACGACGGAACTCGAGACGAGCAGATCGCGGCTGCCGCGGCGCAGGCACAGGAACTGGTGCGCGATATCCTCTCTGAAGTCAAATGCACCGGCGCCGGTGACAACAAGAATCTGTTGATCGAGCTGAACATCGAAACGACCCGCCACCAGGAGATTCAGGTGGTCGGTAACGGTGTCTGGTGTATCACGATGGGCGGCCGCGACTGTTCGCTGCAGATGCATGAACAGAAATTGCTGGAGGTATCCATCACAGTCGAAGAGTTGGAAGATGAGATTCGGCGAGCGGAAACGGCAGGCAATACAGCGCAAGTCGACACACTGCGAAGCGACTTGCAGATACTGGAACGGATGGAAAGCGAAGCGGCTCGCTTCGGCACGGCGGTGGGGCTGAATTCCGTCTCTACCTTCGAGTGTATCGTCGATGGCCAGGATCACTTCTTTATGGAGATGAATACCCGGGTGCAGGTGGAGCACCGGGTAACGGAACTATGCTACAAACTCAGATTTACCAATCCGGATATCACTAACGACTACTTCGAGGTGGAATCTCTACTGGAAGCGATGATTCTGTTGGCGTGTCACGGCGACAAATTGCCCATCCCGGAGCGGGTGCAGCGTGAAAACGCGTCTGTAGAGGCGCGCCTCAATGCAACCAATCGGGCGCTGCGGCCTCATGCCGGAGGTACAATCGAGCATTGGTCCAATGTGATAGATGGGGAGATTAGAGATGACCAGGGCATCAGCCTGCGCAATCCGGACACAGGTGTCTTTATGCAATACCATCTGGCGGGTGCGTACGATTCCAACATAGCGCTGCTGCTCACCACCGGTCAGGACCGCCTGCAAAGCTACGGGCGGCTGGCTGAAATCCTGCGGCGTACAGACTTGCGCGGCAAGGAATTGGCTACCAACCTGGATTTTCACTACGGCCTGGTGAGCTGGTTTATCGGGCAGAATATCCACGCGCGCCCTGAAACCCGCTTCATAGTTCCCTACCTCACAGCGGTCGGTAAATTAAAGGAAGCGGCGAATCAATTGGACCTGAAGTTGTGCTTCGATACCATTCGTGCGCGACACCTCGATGGATGCAAACCGGAAATCCAGGCGGACGTTGGCGGCGTACTGGATCGCAAGCAGAGCCTGTTGCTGAGGCCATTGCGGGAGCTGTTTGATGAACCACACGCACTGTCCGGATGGTTAAGCCTCAACCGACATCACTTTGTCGTTAGTGCGGATGGGGTGGTCTTGACAAAGAATCCAATTCAGGTATTGGCTGACCTTTACCACTTCCTCAATATGGACTTCGTGGCTGGAAAACCGGCAGCCTACATGATCTGGGACCACGACAATGCGTTGCTGCAGACAGCATTGGATTTCTACGGCACCCTCAAACAACGCCTGGCAGTGGAGCAATTCGACGATCTGCAAGAAATCTTGAGGGGAAGCAAACCGAAGTCAATACCAGCTTCGCAGTGGAATGCTGTTAAGGCCTCCCACGCGGGTTTTCAGGCAGGTACTGAAATCCTAACGGTTTTGCCCTACATCGCCGCGCAGACCGGTTTTTACGACCTAAAGGTCAATGATGACCTGATGATCGATATTCCTGCTGAACTGACCGTCGAAGATCTGCAACGCAGTATGTCAAAAGTGCTGGTCCCTCCGCCCGAACTCAAGTCCGATGAACTCCTGGCAGATAGTGGCGGCATGTTTTACGTGCGGGAAGCTCCGGGTGCCGAACCTTTTGTGCAAGAGGGTAGTCATTTTAACGAGGGCGATGCGCTCTATATCGTGGAAGTGATGAAGATGTTTAACAAGGTTTACGCGCCATTTGCCGGTACAATTGACAAGATTCTGGTCACGAGCGATGGTGTCATCATCAAGAAGGGCCAGCCGCTGTTCAAAGTGACACCGGATGAACGATTCGTCCACGTCACAAAGGATGAAGTTCAGGCCGAACGGCGAATGAAAACGGAAGAATTCCTGGGCGGCATCGGCTGATCCCACTGCTGATGAATCAGCGTAAGTTAAAAGGTTAGCACAATGATTACCGGGTTGGATCACATCGCCATTGCAGTGCCGGATTTCAAAAAAGCAATCAAGCGTTTTATGGAAGACTTTGGCATGAACATCGATGACCGCGAGGATGTCGTAGCGGCAAAGACATCCACCGCGTTCTTCCCTGTGGCCGACACCAGTGTCGAACTGGTGCACCCCCTCAATGGTGAGGGACCGATCGCTGCCTATCTGGACAAGCGTGGTGGTGGCTTGCATCACATCTGCTTTCGCTCAGACGACATTGAAGCAGATGTAGAGCGCTTGAGCGAGAAAGGTTATCAGTTCCTGACCGATACGCCGACGTTCGGTGCACACAATGCAAGGGTGATCTTTATCCATCCCAAGTCCTGTGACGGCGTCTTGATCGAACTGAACCAGCCTGCAGAGTAACTGTACTGACGCTGCTCTAACCCCTTAAATAGGTTTCCCCATGGCAGAAAAACCCTACACACCACAGCAATTCAGTTGGCAGGATTGGCGCGAGCTGGCTATTAAGCAGTCGAAAGGAAAAACGCCTGAGGAACTGACCTGGAAAACGCCCGAAGGGATCGATGTGAAACCGCTGTATACGCGTGAAGACCTCGAGGACCTGCCATTCACGGATACATTGCCGGGACTGGAACCGTATATCAGAGGACCCCAGGCCACCATGTACGCAGGACGCCCCTGGACGATCCGTCAATATGCCGGTTTCTCCACGGCGGAAGAGTCCAACCAATTCTACCGTAAATCTCTGGCTGCCGGAGGGCAGGGCGTGTCCGTGGCATTTGACCTTGCCACCCACCGGGGTTACGACTCCAACCACCCGCGCGTGAAAGGGGACGTGGGCAAGGCCGGGGTTGCCATCGATTCCGTTGAAGATATGAAAGTCCTGTTTGAGGGAATCCCTTTGGATCAGGTATCCGTCTCCATGACCATGAACGGTGCAGTACTGCCGGTGCTGGCCGGATATATCGTCGCTGCCGAGGAGCAGGGAGTCAGCCAGGAGCAACTAACCGGAACCATTCAGAACGACATTCTCAAAGAGTTTATGGTGCGCAACACCTATATCTATCCGCCGGCACCCTCCATGCGAATCATCGGCGACATCATCAGCCATACGTCCCGGCACATGCCAAAGTACAACAGTGTCTCGATCTCTGGCTACCATATACAGGAGGCCGGTGCGGATGCTGCGCTTGAGTTGGCCTACACGTTGGCGGATGGCAAGGAGTATATCCGTACGGCCCTGGCGACAGGGCTCGACATCGATCAGTTTGCGCCGCGCCTTTCCTTCTTTTGGGGCATCGGTATCAACTTCTACATGGAGATTGCCAAGATGCGCGCTGCCCGCCTGCTGTGGGCGCGGGTGGTCGGCGAATTCAATCCCACCAATCCCAAATCATCCATGCTGCGCACCCACAGTCAGACCTCCGGTTGGTCCCTGACGGAGCAGGATCCCTACAACAACGTGGTGCGAACCACGATCGAGGCGATGGCCGCAGTCTTTGGCGGCACGCAGTCATTACACACCAACTCCCTCGATGAAGCGATTGCGTTGCCATCTGAATTTGCAGCGCGCATCGCGCGCAACACTCAGCTCATCCTCCAAGAGGAAACCAGTATCACCAAGGTGGTGGATCCGTGGGGTGGCTCCTACCTGATGGAGAGTTTGACTGACGAACTGATGACCAAGGCCTGGAGTTTGATGGATGAGATCGAGTCGTTGGGGGGTATGGCCAGAGCGATAGAATCGGGTATGCCCAAGCTGCGCATCGAGGAGGCGGCTGCCCGCAAACAGGCGCGCATTGATCGGGGTGACGATGTTATCGTTGGCGTGAACAAATACCAGTCCGAGCAGCAGGACGACGTGGAAATTCTCGACATCGACAACAAGGCGGTGTTAAAGGCCCAGCTTAAGCGACTCTCGAATATTCGCCAAAGCAGGGATGAGCAGGCGGTGGACGAGGCACTCGAATCGCTCCATCAGTGCGCCGTTAGCGGTGACGGCAATCTGCTGGAGCTGAGCATCGAAGCGGCACGGGCACGCGCTACGGTAGGCGAGATCAGCATGGCGTTGGAGCGGGAATTTGGCCGCTATAGCGCTCAATCGCAGACGGTTTCGGGCGTCTATGGCAATGCCTATCGGGACGATGCAGAGTGGAAAGGCATCAGCGGCGACATCAATCTGTTCGTGCAGAAGTATGGCCGCCGTCCGCGTATGCTGGTGTGCAAGATGGGACAGGATGGCCATGACCGGGGTGCCAAGGTGATCGCAACCGCTTTTGCGGACGTCGGTTTCGACATCGATCTGTCTCCCATGTTCTCGACTCCCCAGGAAGTGGCAAGACAGGCAATCGAGAACGACGTGCACGTGGTCGGCGTATCGTCACAGGCAGCCGGTCACAAGACCCTGGTGCCCGAGCTAATCGAGGAACTCCTCAAACAGGGCTCCAACGAAATTATCGTAGTCGCAGGGGGCGTGATTCCCAAGCAGGACTATCAATTTCTTACGTCGGTTGGCGTGAAGGGGATCTTCGGTCCGGGCACCAAGATCCCACAGGCTGCCCGTGGGGTGCTGGAAGCGATTAACAAGGCAGTTCCCATCTAGTATGCTGTCCCGCAATCAACTGGCCTTACTCGCTGGCCTATTTCGTTCCTGGACTTCGTTGCTCGTCCTTGTGGGTACCCAACCCGCGGCGTTCTCGCGCCTCGCCAGGAACAAAATATGCCGATCGAGTAATGACCACTTAATTGCGGGACAGCATACTGGATAGAGAGAAGGAACTAGGAATTGTCATGACCGGTATTGACCTGGACCTGCTCCGTCGTGGTGATCGCCGCACGCTCGCCAAGGCCATAACCCTGGTGGAGAGCAAACTGGACTCGCACCGGGACCAGGCTCAGATTCTGCTGCAGAGCCTGCTGGCTGACACAGGCAACAGTTTACGCATCGGCATAACAGGCAGTCCCGGCGTAGGCAAGTCCACATTTATCGAGACGTTCGGGCTTTACCTGATTGATGCGGGACGCAAGGTGGCAGTGCTGGCGGTCGATCCCAGCTCACCCCTCAAGGGTGGTTCTATTCTGGCCGACAAGACGCGCATGGAGGAGTTGTCGCGTCAGCCGGCTGCCTTCATCCGGCCATCGCCTTCGGCAGGGACGCTCGGCGGGGTTGCGCAAAAGACCCGGGAAACCATGCTACTGTGCGAAGCCGCCGGATACGACGTCATTCTGGTAGAGACCGTTGGGGTCGGGCAAAGTGAATATGAAGTTGCCGGCATGGTTGACTTCTTTATGGTACTCATGCTTCCCAACGCCGGCGATGAGCTGCAGGGAATTAAAAAGGGGATCATGGAGTTAGCGGATGCCCTGCTGATCAATAAGGCCGATGGCGAATCGGTGCAGCTGGCGGAGCAGACTCGTCACCACTTTGAGAGTGCCATGTTACTGCTGCACCATGCTGAGTTCTGGGCTCCCAGGGTGATGACCTGCTCCGCACAGGAGAAGACTAATCTCGGCGCAGTATGGCAGATGATCTGCGACTACCAGGCGGCCGCCATCGCGGCTGACAGCTTCCATGCCAAGAGGTCCGAGCAGAGCAGGCAGTGGCTGCACACGCTGCTGCAGGAGATGTTGGCACTCAAACTCAGCCAGAACCCCGATGTAGGGGAGCAACTGCCGCTATTGGAAGATAAGGTGGTGGCAGGACAAACCACTCCCTACACTGCGGCAAAAAAGATAATCGATCTGCTATAAGCGCAGTTACGAGTTACTGGTTTCGAGTTACGAGCCAGCGGCTACTAGAAACTCGCAACTCGAAACTTACAACTGAGAAGAGGATCGACTGATGGGACTGGAGTTTATCGACGGAAACCAGGCGATCGTCCGTGGTGCCATTGCGGCGGGATGTTGCTTCTTTGCTGGCTACCCCATCACGCCGGCTTCGACGATCCTGCAGTACATGCTCGATCAGCTGCCTCGGAGCGGCGGCGTTGCCCTGCAGGCGGAGGACGAGATCGCGGCAATCGGCTTTTGCATCGGGGCTTCCATGGCAGGCCGCAAAGCGATGACGGCCACCAGCGGACCGGGCATCAGCCTTTACAGCGAAAATATCGGCCTTGCCACCATCGGTGAAACGCCCCTCGTGATTGTCGACGTGCAGCGCCAGGGCCCGGCAACCGGATCAGCCACCAAGGGAGCGGAAGGGGATATCCAGTTCAGTCGTTGGGTGACCTCAGGCGGCCTGCCCGTGATTGCCTTAAGTCCCGCCACCGTGGCGGAGGCCTATGAGTTGACCTACCGTGCGTTCAACTTTGCAGAACAGTTTCGCGTGCCGGTCTTTCTGCTCTCCAGTAAAGAGATCAGCCTGACCCGTGAGACGGTGGATCTTGATGAGGTCAACCTGCCTGGCGTGCTGGAGCGACCCAGAATGGAAGAGGGAGAGATCTATCAACCCCATGCGTTCGATCGTCCAGAGCAGATCCCGGCGCTGTCGGACTTCGGCGCGGCACAAGTTACCCGTTACACCACCTCCACGCATGACAAGTCCGGGTACCTTACGACAGATCCGGCAGTAATCCAGGAGATGATCGATCACTACGCGGCCAAGATAGAAACTGCGGTAGATGAAATCTGTCTCTACAGTGAGGACCTGCAGACTGGCGCAGATCAGTTGCTGCTCAGCTATGGGGTCACCTCCCGGGCAGCCAGTGTAGCTGTGGATCACATGAGATCGGCCGGCAAGAAGGTATCGTCTCTCGTCCTGCAGACGCTTTACCCGGTCCCTGAACAGGTAATCAGAGGCGCGCTGGCCGGCATCAGCAAGGTGGTCGTTCCGGAGATGAACATGGGACAGTATCGACTGGAAATAGATCGCCTGGCACCTGATGGCGTAGAGGTGGTTGGCGTCAATAAGATGGACACCACCCTGATCTCCCCCACTGAAATCCTGAACCAGGGAGATCTGTTGTGAGTGATACGGTTTACAGGACCTACATGACGGACGAACTGGGTCCGCTGCCATTTTGCCCTGGTTGCGGCCATGAACGTCTGCTCAAGGAGTTGAACAGGGCGCTGATCCAACTGCAGCCTGACCCCAGCAGTGTCGTTATCGTTTCCGATATTGGATGCATCGGGCTGGCGGATCGATATTTCATCACCAACGCATTCCATGGGCTGCACGGCCGCTCCCTGACGTATGCGACCGGTCTTAAGCTGGCCCGTCCGGAATTGACCGTGATCGTGTTGATGGGCGATGGTGGCTGCGGCATCGGTGGCACACACCTCCTAAACGCCGCCCGCCGTAACGTCGATATCACACTGATCATCGCCAATAACTTCAATTACGGTATGACCGGTGGCCAGCATTCCGTTACTACTCCCAGCGAAGGGGTCACCTCCACGACGCCGTCAGGGAATATTGAAACTGCCATGGATCTGTGTGCCATCACGATCGGTGCCGGCGCCGGCTGGGCGTATCGCGGTCTGGGTTATGATAACGACTTGGCTGAGCGGATGGTGGAGGCGATCAACCATGCCGGCTTTGCCATGCTGGACATTTGGGAACTGTGCACCGCCTACTATATGCCGCGCAACGATCTCAATAAGCGGGCGCTGTATGAAATGATCGAAAGCTCTGGTATGAAAGTGGGTCTACTGGCAAGCAGCGACCGTCCCAGCTTTGAAGTCGCCTATCGCGGGCGAGCTCCAACCGGGTCCGCTCCGAAGGAGCTGATCTCCATCGATCCCGACTTGCCGCACTCGTTGAATAGCCAAACAGGAATTGTTATAGCTGGTAGTGCCGGACAAAAAATCCGTTCTACTGCCACGGTTTTTGCCTTAGCCGCCATCCTGTCCGGCCTAAAGGCAACGCAGAAGGATGACTATCCCATCACCATCATGACCGGTCATTCACTGGCGGAGATCAACCTTTCTCCGAATGCGATCCAGTACACCGCGATCGAATCTCCCGATTACTTCCTGGTCATCTCAGAGGATGGCCTGAAGAAGACCACCCCTTGGATACGCGGACTACCGGCAACCTGCCAGCTCATAGTGGATTCCGAGCTGAGTATTCCCGCCACTCAGGCTAACGTGCAGAAATTGCCGTTTGCATCCGCCGCCAGGGAGATAGGGCGCTTGTCCATCGGCATCATCGCACTGGCCTCCCTGTTAGCAAAGACGGGTGTGTTCAGTATAGAAGCGTTGCAGCAGGCCATTTCCAAATATCAGTCGGGCCAAGTAGCCGCAACTAATATCCAAGCTGTCACGAAAGGTGAGCAACTCTATCAGGCTGGATAGATTCGTGCGTAGCAAGCGTGATTGTCTGGCGCCGTGCGCGGCGGCACAGATGAGTTATTGCCGTGACCGACTGGCAGGCAGGCAGGTTCGACTGCGCGTGCGAGCAGGTACAGCCCGATTGGTACGGATTGTGCACGGATAGACGAGCGCAATTGTGCTGCACAGGCTATTGTGTGCTGCGCAGGCTTTGTAAACTGTGAAGCGCAGGCTACTATGAATAAGGGATCGTCGATGCTCTGAAGGGCGGTTAGCATCCGAGTGGATGAAATGCGTTAGTTCCTGACGCGCAGGGTCACATTCGTCGGGTATGTTAGCCGTGGTTCAATCAGGGGTTTATTAACCGCTTGATTTTGGGATACTATTGGATTGGTACGAATCCTGCTACAACCAGTATTACGGACCAGCACTTTGCGAGTGTCTCTTGGCCTGCCAGTGGTGATGCGCGAATGCCGGTTCTGCACAACGAAGATACGGTGGTTCCTTGAAGGTTCAATCGGCACAAGAGGTACACAGAGGATCAATAAGAAATGAGCGCTACAACTGATCGACCGAAATTAGTTGATGCGACCAAAAGGAGCACGTTTTCTGGTCAACTGAAACAGATTTCTGCTCACGTGCAGTCGGGTAAGCAACTCCACCGGTCCCTCAGGAAGGTTGAACTTCAGTTGCTGAAGGTTCTAAAGGTACATCGTTTTGCTATCTATCAGAGCGTCGACAACGGCAATGAGATGGTCTCAGCTTATCAAACCGGTATCCGTGGCAGCGATGCTGACGTGCAGATTCGCATACCCATGGGACCAGGTTCCATCGTTGGTTTTGTGGCGCTCAGCCAGAGTCCGGTTCTGCTGACAGATGTGGAAGATGAAGATGAGCTGACCGCTATACATCCCCGCCTGAAACACAGCAAGGGTGAGTCGACGCGTTCAACGCGGGACATCGGGTCGATGATTGCTGTGCCCATCACAGATGAAATCCTCCTCGGCGTGTTGCAGATTACGACCTCGAAGAGTGAGCCGGCTCTATCCCAGCGACATCTACAGCGAGCCAAGTTGGTGGCTGCCATGCTGTCGAAGAAGCTCAGCTCCCTGATCAAGATCACATAGGGTCCATACGAGCAGCTGGTAAACGATGCGAAGATCAGCGCTGAAGATCTGGCTGATATAGAGCAGAAAGCCCCTTTGTACAACGGTTCTATCAGCAGGATTCTGATGGAAGAATATAATATCGGGGCGGACGATATAGGGAGTTCGCTGGAGTCCTATTACAACGTACCCTACATGAAGTATGACCCGACTCATCTGCTGCCCAAGACGCTATTCGAGAACATCAAGAGCAGCTATCTGCGCAATAATCTCTGGCTGCCCGTAGACGGCGACAAGCAGGAAGCTGTGATTCTGATGAGCGATCCGACAGACCGTCAGAAGATTATGGAGATACAGGCGATTGTAAACGCCGAGAGCTATGTTTTCCGGGTTGGCATTGCGGAGCATATTCTGCAGTTCATGCGTGAAGAGTCCGACGATGAGGCCGAAAGCGGGTTCGATGACGTCTTTACCCGGTTGGACGAACAGGTCGTTGTCGAGGTGGAAGACGATCCGGATGAGTCACAGAACGATGAACAGAGCGCGGCAAGCAGCGCGATCATTCAACTGGTCAACAAGATTATCATCGAATCCAATCGCCTCGGGGCCTCGGATGTTCACATCGAGCCGGGCAAAGACCGGTCAGCGGGTATCGTGCGGATTCGCGTCGATGGGGTCTGCAGAGAACTGCTTCGAGTACCCGCCGAGCATCTGGTTTCATTGATGGCACGCATCAAGATCATCTCTAAACTGGATATCGCCGAACGCAGGCTGCCTCAGGATGGTGCCTGTAAGCTGAAGATGAAAGGCAAGGTGATAGAACTTAGAGTGGCAA
>PVBE012357104.1_pt1 | contig 53213 bp, 48 predicted proteins | sample 1631181 | NCBI WGS metagenome assembly PVBE01 (sample SAMN08397723, study PRJNA350692) | Marine metagenome, whole genome shotgun sequencing project. | isolation source: water | place: Pacific Ocean | collected 2012-04
GCGGGTCACGTAGCTGTTGAAGTCGGTCGCGGTAAAGCGGAACTCCTCGGGTGTCGAGTGAGCCAGGTGGGCAATGGCCGCTGTGACCACGTCCCCTCCCCAGGCATCCTCAATAGTCATTGCGATGCCGAGCTCTACGCACAGATCGCGCGCCTGCTTGGCCCGTGTCAGCCCACCGAACTTGCTGATCTTGATGTTGACCACATCCATGCCGTGGTCGGCGTGCCCGCGCAGCAGGGGATCCAAGCCATCGATGGACTCATCGAGAACGAAGGGGTGATCGGTCCGCTGCCGGATGGACAGACACTCCTCATAGGAGAGGCACGGCTGCTCAATGTAGACGTCGACGTCGCGCACGGCGCGCACGACCCGGGCAGCCTCGTGCATCAACCAACCGGTATTGGCGTCTGCGATCAACTTGTCCCCGGGCTTCAGGACCTCGGCGGCGGAACGGATGCGGGCGATGTCCTCGTCAGGATCTCCGCCGACCTTCAGTTGGAAGCGACGGTAGCCCTCGGCGCGATACTCTGCGACCCGCGCAGCCATGGCCTCGGGTGCCTCCTGGGAGATGGCGCGGTAGAGGACGATGTCCTCCCCATAGCGCCCCCCGAGCAGCTCGCAGCACGGCATCCCCGCCGCCTTGCCAAGGATGTCCCAGCAGGCCATGTCCAACGCGGATTTGACGTAGGGGTGGCCCTTCAGACAGGCATCCATGTGACGGTTCAGCCGACCCAGTTCGGTGGCCTCCAGCCCCAGCATGTCGGGCGCGATCTCGCTCAGCCCCGCGCGCACTCCTGCAGCGTAGGAGGGCAGGTAGGCCGACCCGAGTGGGCACACTTCCCCCCACCCCACCAATCCCTCGTCGACCTCGATGCGCACCAGGGTGCTGTCAAACACCTGGACGGACTTGCCTCCGGACCAGTTGTAGCTGCCCTCATGGAGAGGGAGGTCCAGCTGCCAGGCGGTGATACGAGTGATCTTCATGGGTGCTTTTTGGAATCAGTAGGCGACAAGAACAGGCTAGCCCTGGGCTCGTGAAATAGAAAGCCGCACAATGACGGCATGGACCTATTGATGCTCTCAAGCGATGATCTGCGCGCGGCTCTCCCTATGGCAGAGGCCGTGGAGGCCAGCAAGGCGGCCTTCGCGGCCCAGGCAGAGGGTCGGTGCGTCAGCCCGCTGCGTCTCGGACTCACGGTGGAGCCGGCGCAGGGCATGACGCTGGTCATGCCCGCCCACCTACCTGGGACGGGGCTGGCGACGAAGATCGTCTCCGCCTTCCCCGACAACGCCTCGAAGGGCATCCCCACGGTGACGGGGCTCGTCGTCGTCCTGGACGAGGACACGGGCCAGCCGATAGCCATCCTCGACGGGGCCTTTCTCACCGCGTGGCGCACCGGCGCCGCCGGGGGGGCCAGCGTGGATCTCTTGGCACGCGAGGACGCGGTCACGGGCGCGGTGTTGGGAAGTGGCGTCCAGGCGGGGACACAGCTCCTCGCCCTGTGCGCGGTGAGACGCCTGGAGCGCGTGCGCGTCTGGTCGAGGAATCCTGACCACGCGGCGGCCTTTACGAAGCGTTGGGCCCCGGAGGTGGACACGAATCTGGAGGTGGCCGAACGCGTTGAGGAGGCCGTTGGCGATGCTGACATTGTCCTGGCCGCGACCTCGGCATCCGAGCCGCTGTTCGATGCCGCTCTCCTGGCAGAGGGAGCACACCTCGGCTCGGCCGGCAGTCACCAGCCCCACATGATGGAGGTGGATCCGGCCCTCGCCGCTTGCGCCCGGGTCTTCGTGGACGACCGCGAAGCGGTCCTGGCTGAGGCCGGAGAGTTGATTGCGGCGATCGAACGTGGGCACACGGTTGCGGACGACTGGACGCTGCTGGGAGACGTGGCCCGCGGAGTGGCTGCGGGTAGGGAGGTCCCCACGGACAGAACCTGGTTCAAATCAGTCGGGCTCGCGGTACAGGATGTCACTGCGGCGTCGGCCGCAATCACCGCCGCCCGCCAGGCGGGGCTGGGACAGGTGGTCCGATTCTAGCGTGACCCGATTCTTCTGCCCCCACCAAGAAGAGTGCAGGCCATAATCAAGGACGCCTCGCCGCCCCTCTCCCCCATCACGCATGTCCGCACCATGACCCAGTCCTCACAACTCACTCGCCGTCGATTCCTGGCCGCCTCCGCTGCGGGTTCCGTGCTCAGCATGAACGCGAGCTCCTATGCCCGCATCTACGGCGCATCGGAGCGCCTGAACGTGGCCTTTGTGGCCGCGGGGGGCATCGCCACGGGCCAGCACATCGGACAGATTGCTGGTTTGGGTGCTGGATGCCCCGCCTATGCCGATGCGGACAGCAAGCGCTGGGGCGCTGCGGCCAAGCGCTGGCCAGATGCCAAGGGGTACACGGACTACCGCCAGATGTTTGACAAGCACCACAAGGAGTTCGACGCCGTGATGGTGGGAACGCCAGATCATCATCACTATCCCGCCACGATCCTGGCCATGAGCCACGGCAAGCACGTGTACACCCAAAAGCCCCTGACCCATACGGTCTGGGAGTCACGTCAGCTGACCATCGCGCAAAAGAACATGAAGCTCGCCACACAGATGGGCAACCAGGGTCATGCGACGGATTCACTCCGCGGGACTATCGACTACCTGCGCAGCGGCGCGATCGGCGATCTGATCGAAGCACACGTCTGGTCCGACCGTCCCTGGTGGCGGCAGGGCAAGCCGATTCCAGAGGGCGAACAAGAGGTGCCCGACCACCTCGACTGGGACACCTGGATCGGTCCGGCGCAGATGCGCCCCTTCCACCACGACCCCTCGGACAAGTGGGGCGGTGTCTACCACCCCTTCAACTGGCGCGGCTTCTGGGACTTCGGCTGCGGAGCGCTCGGCGACATGGCCTGCCACCAGCTGGATCCCGTCTACTGGGCCATGGAACCCGGCTACCCGACCGAGATCGAGTTGATGGATGGCGGTGCCTTCGGCGACGCCCCCATGTTCGGCCCCAACTCCACGGTGCGCTTCTCCTTCCCCGCCAAGGGAGACCGGCCGGGCTTTGAAGTCTACTGGCACGATGGCGGCAACAAGCCCGAGCGGCCCGAGGAGTTGGCTGAGGGTGAGAAGCTCACCAATCAGGGGGGCCTCTACATCGGCACCAAGGGCAAGATGTACGCCGCTGGCGACCCGCGCAACTGGCCCAAGCTCCTGCCCGAAGAGAGGAACAAGGAGCAGGGTCGCCCCGAGCAACAGATCGAACGCTCGGCCGAGGGCCACCACAAGGAGTGGTACCTGGCCTGTGTCGGCGAGAAGCCCCACGACTTCCCCAAGTCCAACTTCTCCTACGCGGGCCCCTTCACCGAGATGCTCCTGCTCGGTTGCATTGCCCAGCGACTGGGCGGGAAGCTGCGCTACGACCCCGAGACCATGACCTTTGCGGATCGCGCCGACGCGACGGCTCTCATCACCAAGGAGTACCGCGAAGGCTGGGACTTCCGCCTCTAGCCCCGATGAACGACACCACAACTCCAGCCTGCATGCCCCCCACCCAGCTGCGAACTTCAATCAAGATCCTCCTTCTGCTCTGCGCGGGGAACCTATCTTGTGCTGGCATGCATGAGGCTTTGGACACCCCACACAAATCAATCACGCTGAATACCCGCTTCCGCGCGGACACCGGCCCAGAGGCTGCACACCGCTCCGGCGCGGTGGAGTGGGCGGCAGGAGAGACCGCCATCATCGTCTGCGACATGTGGGATGATCACTGGTGCAAGGGAGCCGCCGAGCGGGTGGCGGAGTTGGCGGGTCCCATGAACAGGCTCCTCAATAGAGCGCGGGAGGACGGGGTCTTCGTCATCCACGCTCCCAGTTCGGTGGTGGAGTTCTATGCGGGAACCGAACAGAGGCGGCGGGCCCAGAAAGCGGCCTTCTCCCCCACACCCGTCCCCCTCTCGGCGGCCGAGCGCTGGGGCACGAACTGGTGCTGGCCCGATCCGGACCGAGAGCCGGGGCTACCGATTGACGACTCGGACATGGGGTGTGATTGCCCCATCAAGTGCGAGATAAGGGAGGCCTGGACCCGTCAGAACAAGCAGATCGAGATCTGGCCTCAGGACGCCATCTCACACGATGGCCAGGAGACCTGGAACCTCTTGGCCGAGCGCGGCATCGACAACGTTATCCTGGTTGGAGTGCACCTGAACATGTGCGTGCTTGGACGCCCGTTCGGCATCCGGCAGATGGTGCACCTGGGCAAGAACGTGGTGCTATTGCGGGACATGACCGACAGCATGTACGACCACCGCATGCGGCCTTTTGTCGATCACTTCGCGGGACACGAACTGGTGATCGAGCACGTGGAGAAGAACTGGTGCCCTTCCGCCCTGAGTTCGGATCTCACAGGTGAGGCACCCTTTCGCTTCGCCGCCGACGATCGCGACTGAGTGGTTGTCTCTACCGGGTGGGGGGTCGGTCCCCTAGCGCCGACGGTAGAGCCAGATGCCCGATTCGCGCGCAGGAGCGGATTCCAGCTTGCCTATCTTGGTGTAGAGACGCGCGATGGAATCCTCGAGCATCTGCATGGCCTTTCCGGACTGGAATTCCTTGAGGGCCGCGCGCTTCTCCTTCTTGGAGAAGTTGGCCAGCGCTTTCTCCAAGTTCTCGTAGAGGGCGATGGACTGCGCCTCGAGCTTTTCCAGCTTGTTCATCCACTGATCCAGATTGACGGCTTCCTCGTCTGAAAGAGGAGTCTGTTCGGAGGGGACCTGGGCAATGCCCCCCACAAGAAGGTCCAGGTCGCCATCGCCGTCGTAGTCCACGGGATCCACGTACAGCCCCTCACTCGGTGCGCCATTCATCTTTGCCTTGGCGATCAAGGTTTTCGGCGCTCCGAAGCGCGGCTTGTCACGCTGGCCCTTGTTCACAAGCACAGACACACCACCCTTGAATCCGCCGCAGACGAGGTCCTGCAGACCGTCGCCATTCCAATCCACGAGGCGCGCCGCCGTCAGCCCCCCCCGCATCTCGAATGGCTTGCCGCCCGCCTCCACGGGAATGTTGACGCCGGTGTAGGCCGGGGCACCCGGCTTGCCCTCGTTCATCTGGCGGTACAGCGCTCCGTCATAGGCTCCCAGGAGCAGGTCCAGGTCGCCGTCGTCGTCCCAGTCGAACAAGGTCGCACTGACGCAGTGATCGCCAGAGTCCTTCTGGCCCTTTGGGCTACGGTTCGCGTTCTTGTACTCGTTGTCCTCCATGTCGTAGTAGAGGGAGATGACAATGTTGCGCCCCTTGGCATCCTCCAGATGCTGAGGCTGTCCCCACCCGTCTTTACTACCGGCCACGAGGAAGACCGTGCCCTCATAGGTCGCGGCGATGAAGTCCAGATGACCATCGGCGTTGAAGTCCACGAACTGTGAACTCATGCCGATGCATCACCAGTTGTTCAGGCGCAGGGGCTCACCCCCACTCTTCATCGGATTGAGCTTGGACCACTGCAGGTCGTTGCCCTTGCGTGTAGCAAAGCGCATGCGACCGGGCAGGTCCCCGACGATCAGCTCGGCCTTGCCGTCCCCATCGATGTCCTGCAAGACGGGCGAAGGATACATCTGGCCGGTAAAAGGACTGTCGGCGGTAAGCAGCGCTTCGGGTGGATCGAAGAGGTTGGTTTCGTCGTCACCAGGTGCACCGTGACTCCGCTCCGATGCGGCCTGGGATGCGATACAGCAGGAAGTGACGAGTATGAGGACGGAGAGTTTCGGGTTCATGGCGTTCAGGATAGTGACTGAGAGCCCATCCGGGTCCCATGCGTCTTTCACAATTCGTACGGGACCCGCGCCAGGTCCCTCGCGGGGCGGTCTCATTTTCTACGTATCGAACGGCGCCGCCTTCTGGGACAATCGGCAGGCCACCCGAATCGGGTCACACCTCCGGTCTACGCTCACCCCCCATCAACATGCATCCCTCCCTCATTGCGCTCGGTCTTCTGTTGACCGCCAGCGCACACACACAGACAACTCTTCCGTTTCCCGCGCACCTGATGCCCGACCAATCGGGGGACGAAGTGCTGGAGCTGACGCAGGATAGAGGCCTGCTCGCCGAGCTGGCCGAGCTCCATGCGATCACACTGGAGGGCGTGCACCTGCCCGTGGGATCCACGGTGACCCTGAAGCTGAAGCGACTAGGGTTCGATCCGCGCACGGTGGGCGTCCACGTGGATGGCCCGCGCGCGAGCTATGACCCGGGCGACCTGAGCCTCTGGGAAGGCGAAGTGCTGGGTGCGGAAGGGAGCCACGCCTACCTGGCTTTCTCCTCCTATGGATCGTATGGCTGGATCCACGATGGAGTGGACTACACACACGTCTCGTCCTTCGCTGCAGCAGACAACGACTGGTCCAAGGCGCTCATGCGCATGTACTCAAGTCGCGCCCTGGCCGCTGCGCCCGGGACCGGTGGCCCCGAGTGCCAGCTTGACAGCCTGCGGGGCGGCCCGCTGGGCTCCAGGATTCTGGACCCGACTACTGTCGGCCCCCCCACCTTTGGTGCAGCGACCAAGCTCGAGTGCAAGATGGCCGTTGAAACCGACCACCAGCTATTCAAGCTCTGGAATGACCTGACTGCGGAGCAGGCCTACGTCATGGCCCTCATCGGCGCGGTGTCCAACCGCTTCGAGCAGCAGGTGGAGGTGCGCCTCACCTTCCCCTACGTGCAGTTCTACACCAACATCCATGACCCCTGGACCAGCCAGGACACGGGCGGGGGAGCCGGGGACCTGCTGGGCGAGTTCCAGGCCGCCTGGGCAGGGCAGATCCCCGCTGGAGCCCATGTGGCGCACTTTCTGAGCGGCGCGGGACTGGGGGGCGGAGTGGCCTGGGTCGGCGTGCTGTGCAACACGACCTACGGGTTCGCGGTCAGCGGCAACATCAACGGCGGGACCTCGTTCCCCGTGACCCAAGGTTCGAACACATGGGATTTCTACGTCATGGCCCACGAGACGGGCCACAACTTCGGAACCCTGCACACCCACGATGGCTACTGCCCTCCCCTGGACGAGTGTGCCACCAACTGCAACGGGAACATCCAGTGCACCAACCAGGGCACCAACATGAGCTACTGCCACGGATGCAATGGAGGCATGAACAACATCACGACCTACTTCCACCCCACCGTGGTTGGCGTGATGCGCTCCTCCGCGGACGCGTCCTGCCTCCCGGACCTGGGCACGGGTACCCCCATCGTGCTCTTCGCCGATGACTTCGAGAGCGGGGGTCTGAACGCGGGCGGGTGGACGACGTCCAACAAGAAGGCTCAGGTCGTGACCGGTGCGAAGCACGACGGTCAGTACGGCGTCCGCATCCGGCGCAGCCGCTGGATCGAGAAAACCATCGACACCACGGGCTACAAGAACATCAACATCTCTTTGTGGCGCAAGACCAAGAACTACAACCCGGGGGAGCACCTGCGGATGCGCTGGCACAATGGTTCGCAGTGGAACACACTGGAAGACGCCACCAATCGCGGCTGGGCAACACTCTCCTTCGACCTCAACCACACGGCCAACGACAACCCGCTCCTGCGGATGCGCTTCCGGTCTGTGGCCAACCAGGGCAACGAACGCGGGGACCTGGACGAGATCACCGTCACCGGAGAGTTCTGAAACGAGGAGCGAACCCTGGTGGACTGGGCCAGCCCGGTGCGGATAGGGTGCCTGCTCCTATGCGAGCTTCCCCCACACGAACGTCGCTTCAGCCCGACATGGCTCCTCCCGAAGGATCGGTGGAGCGCTGGTGCTGGGACTTCATCGGGAGCACCCGCCTGCAAGCCAAGCTCACCCCTCCGGCCACGCCCGACCTGACGGCGGACGGCTCTTGGGAACCAGAGCCGACCGAGAGGCGCCTGTGCATGCCTGGCCGACCACCAGAGCTGGATGTGGTCCCTCGCAGCCCGCGCACCCCCAGCGGCCTGCACCGCCCGGAGACACGCGTGCGCCTGGTGCACACGTTTCTCCACCACGAACTGCAAGCGGCGGAGCTCTTCGCCTGGGCCGTGCTCGCCTTCCCCTCTACGCCACGTGAATTCAGGGCTGGCGCGGTGCGCCTCTGCCTGGAAGAGCTGGGACACCTGCACCTGTACGCGGACTACCTCGCGAACCATGGAATCGCGGTAGGCGACTTCCCCGTACGTGATTGGTTCTGGGAGCGGGTCACCACTTGTCCAGACGCCCTGGCCTTTGTCGCCCTGCAGGGGCTGGGACTCGAAGGTTCTAATCTGGATCACTGTGCCCGTTTCTCCCAGGCGTTCGCGGAGGCCGGTGACGAACGGGGAGCCGCGATCATCAAGCAGATAGGGCACGATGAGGTGAGCCACGTAGCCTTCGCCCGTGAATGGTTCGAGCGGTTCTCCGGCAGGCCCCTCGACTACGAGCAATGGCGCCGTGTCCTGCCTGAACCTCTCACGCCGGCGCTCATGCAGGGGCGTCCCATGAACGACTCCGCACGTCGCGCGGCGGGGATGGATGATGACTTCTTGCAGGCTCTCGCCAACGCAGGGCCCACCACAAGGCGCCCATGAATCCCGGTGCACGCTGCTGGGTCCTGAACCTGGACGCCGAGCACGAACTGGAGACGGTGGGCGCCTATACGCCTTCGGCCCACATGCGCTCGGTCGTGGCGGCCCAACAACGCAAGTTGCTAGGCACCCTGCTCGGACCGGATGACATCCTGCTGACCGAGGCCAACCTGGACGGCTACACGGAATCGGGAGCACTGCGCGGACTGTCTGGCCTGGCCTGGTGCCCGACCCCCCGCGCTCTCTCGATGCTGGATGCAGTGGGCGCCATTCCAGAATCCGCGCCATCCGTGGACATTCTCCGACGGGTGAACGCGCGGCCCTTTGCCAGCGAAGTGCGTGCGCCACTGGTGGAAGCCAGTTTCGAGAAGCACTTGGCCACGGACCTGGATATGGCTCTGGAGAGGCTCGCACAACCCGCCCCGCTGGGCTGGTTGGTGCGGCGCACGTTCGGAGCTGCAGGGCGAGGACGACGCCGGCTGGCGATAGGCCAGCCCTCGGCCTCCGATCGGACCTGGCTCGTAGCAAGCCTGCGCCTGGGACCCCTTACCATTGAGCCCTGGGTCGAGATCGAAAGGGAGTACACACGCTCGGGGTGGGTGGAATCCGATGGTGCGGTGTTGATCGCCCCACCCTGCTTTCAAAAGACCAATAGAGAGGGAGCCTGGGAACATACCGATACCGCCGACCCGGACCTTGTACCCAGCGCAGACGATCAGCTCCTCCAGCAGGCTGTGGAACAGGCAGGCCGCGCGCTGGCGCGTGCCGGGTACTTTGGCGCTTTCGGGATCGATGCGTTCCGCCACAGAGTGCCGGGTGAGAGCCACCGCCCCCTGGTGCTCAACCCCATGAGCGAAATCAACGCGCGTTTCACCATGGACTGGTTCCAGGGGATGAGCGGACGCACGCCCCACCGCGCGACCGAGGGGCCGGGTGTGGCGACAACATGAGCGGATCCTCCGGGGTCCTCCCCAATGCCAGGGACTACACTCTGCTGCGGCCGCTCCGGCTCCCTGTCCCATGACCCGCTCCCCTCTGCTCCTGATCTTCGCCCTGGGCCTACAGGCCTGTGGCCAGCAAGAGACGTCGTCCGCCCAGCCGGACATCATCCTGCTGACGGTGGACACCCTGCGCACCGACAACGTCAGCGCCTACAACCCGAATAGCCGGGCGCGCACGACTCACATCGACTCCCTTGCGGCCGAGGGCATCCGCTTCGAGCGGGCCTACTCGCCCATTTCGGTCACCGGACCCGCCTTCTGTTCGATGCATACGGGCCGCCGGCCCGGGCTGCACAGGGTGGTGCTCAACATCTTCCGGGGCGGCACCCCCCTACCGAGCGACGTCTCCACCCTGGCACAGGCACTCAAGGCCCAGGGCTACAGCACCGGCGCCTTCGTGTCCGGCTTCACCCTGCGGCCAGAGCTCGGGCTGGATCGTGGTTTTGATACGTACGAGTGGCCCGAAGAACTACAACGTCCAAGTGAGGAAACGGCCGCCTCCGCAGTGCGTTGGCTACAAGGCCAGGAGGGGCCCGTCTTCCTGTGGTTCCACTCCTTCGACCCCCACGGGCCTCTGCGAAAGTGGCCCAACCCCAAGCCCCGACGCAACTGGGAGAGGAGCCCCGACAAGCTGGAGCGCATCGCCAGCTATCAGCGCATCGCAGGTATCAGCGACCCAACCTTCTACGCCGAGCGCTACGCAAGCGCGGTGGAATACGCCGACAAGCAGGTGGGCCAGCTGCTGGATGCCCTACGTCAAACGCAGCGCATGGACTCGGCGGTTATCGTCTTCAACGCCGATCATGGGGAGAGTTTCGACGAACGCGGCCTGTGGTTTGATCACGGCACGACGGCCTTCGAGGAGCAGCTGCACATCCCTCTCATCATCCGGCTGCCCGGAGCACAACGCGCCGGCGAAGTGCAGCCCGCCCTCGTCAGCCTGCAGGACGTGGCCCCAACCCTACTGCAGCTGATCGGTGCGCCGGCCCTCGAGGGTGCCGATGGCCGTACGGACATTCTCTCGGGTGGCGGGCATTCTGTATTGACCGGGGAAAGCAGCCACTGCAAGGAGGAGCAGGGCGAGGCCTGTGCCCCCACCGGTCATGCCGGCAAGATGTTTGTGGCCCGTGACGAAACCCGCGCCGTGGTGCGACGCAGCACGATTGCTGGCGTGATCTACGAGTACTACGACCGGATCGGCGACCCAGCCGAACGCAGCCCGCTCTCCAACTCCCCCCCCCCAGCCGATCTCAAGGCCCTGGTGGACGCCATGGCCGATGAACGCGCCCGCATGGACCTGACCGACCCTGGGTCCGGCGATGAAGATCTCTCCCCCGAAGAGGCCGCCGAACTCGAAGCCCTCAAGGCGCTGGGCTACGCGGACGGGGCCAGCGAAGAGGACTGACGGCGCGGGACGCCCCTGTCGGGCAGAGCAGCCTGCCCGGCAACCGTGATCGGATAGACTCCACCGCCTGCCACAAGGAGGCTCCCACCATGCTTGCCCTCGCCCTCGTCACCCTTCTGTCTGCCCCGCCACACCAAGACCCCATCCCCAGGATGCTCAAGACCATTGAGCCGGCGCGGCTCATGAGCACCGTTGAGACCCTTGTGGGGTTCGGAACCCGCCACTCGGCCTCGGATACGGAGTCCGAGAAGACTGGAATCGGCGCCGCACGGCGGTGGATACGGAGCGAGTTCAATGCAATCTCCAAAGCCACCGGGGGGCGGCTTGAGATCCACGAGCAGCACTTCACCGTCAACGCGCGGGGCCTCGGGGAAGTGGACATGGTCAACGTATACGGCTTCTTGCCTGGGACCGGAGTCGACCCGCAGGGACGCACTTACGTGGTCTCCGGTCACTACGACTCGCGCGCCGGAAGCGGCTCCGATTCCACCAGCCCTGCACCCGGCGCCGATGACGACGCCAGCGGCACGGCGGTGGTGCTCGAACTGGCACGGGTCATGAGCGCGGGCGAGTACGCGGCCAACCTGGTCTTCATCTGCGTGGCGGGCGAGGAGCAGGGCCTGTACGGAGCCAAGCACTTTGCCGAGTGGGCCCAGGAGACGGGTCTGCAGGTGGACGGCATGATCACCAATGACATCGTGGGCAACATCCACGGGGGCAACGGCATCGTGGACGACCGCACGGTACGCTGCTTCTCCGCCGCGGAGGGGTTGCACTCCACCTCACGCGAGCTGGCACGCTCCATCGGCGCCAGCGCGCGGCGCTACGTCCCCAAGGCCAACCTGCGGCTGATCTTTCGCCTGGATCGCTTCGGCCGCGGCGGCGACCACAAGCCGTTCCACGAGAGCGGCGTCCCGGCCGTGCGCCTCTCGGAGGCCAACGAGAACTACGAGCGCCAGCACCAGGACGTGCGGGAGAAGGACGGGGTGCACTACGGCGACGTGCCCGAGTGGGTGTCGGCCGACTACATGGCGCGCGTGGCGCGAGTCAACGCGGCCGCCCTGGCCGAGTGGGCCCTGGCCCCCCCCGCCCCCGACAGACTGTTCATGCGCGCGGCGGTCTCCTACGACACGCAGCTCTCCTGGGCACCGGTGGAGGATGCCTCCGTCGCCGGCTACGAGGTCGTCTGGCGTGACACCACGGCTCCCGACTGGCAGGAGGTGCGAGCCCAAGGCCCCGAGCCCAGCGTATTGCGCGTGCGCGGGCGCGAACAGACCATCGTGCGCGCCACCATCGAGGGCATCACCGCCGACGGCTGCTTCTTCGGCGTGCGCAGCGTGAGCAAGAGCGGTCACCGCAGCCGGGTCTGCTACCCGGACACCCCCTGAGCATTATCGCCGCACATCATGGCCTGGATCGACACCATCCCACCCGAGGACGCCTCCGAAGAGCTGCGCGAGCTCTACCGCCGCGTCACCGACCCCGGCACGGGACAGCTGGATCACATCATGCAGATCCACTCCCTGCACCCCGCCGGCCTGCGCGCGCACTTCGAGTTGTACCGCGCCGTGATGAAGGCCACGCCCGGCCTGTCCGCAGCCGAGCGCGAGATGATCGCCCTGGTGGTCAGCCGCGCCAACGGCTGCCACTACTGAGTGCAGCACCACCGCCGCGGTCTGCGGCGCCTCCTGGATGACGAAGCTCTACTCACAGGGCTGGAAGCCGAGCACCTCCCTGAGGACTTCCCGCCCCGCCTTGGAGCCATGGTGAATTACGCCCTCAAGCTGACCCGCGAGCCCGCATCGATGGAGCGCAAAGACGTGCAGACCCTGGAGGATGCGGGCTTCGATCACGGAGCGGTCCTCGCCATCGCCGAGGTGACCGCCTACTACGCCTATGTCAACCGCATCGCCGACGGCCTGGGCGTGGAGCTCGAATCCGACTAGCCCCGGCGCAGGGCTTCCACGGCGGTCATGCGTGCGGCGCGGAAGGCGGGGATCGCGCCACCGAGCAGGCCCAGCATGATCGAGAAGACGATCGCCGTGCCCAGCACCTGAGGCGTGATGCGGAAGGCGAAGGCCACCTCGGTGAACGTGATCATGTTGGTGGTGCCGGTCTCGATACCGTTCAGGGGCAGGGTCAGAAGAATGCCCACCAGCCCGCCCAGCACACCGAGCACCAGGGACTCGAACAGGAACGACAGCAGGATGGAGATGGGACGGAAGCCCAGGCAGGCCAGGATGCCGATCTCATGGGTGCGCGCCGCCAGGGCCGCCTGCATGGTGGTGGTCGTCGTGAACACGGCGGCAATGCCCATGATCACCGCCAGGAAGGCGCCCAAGCCAAGCAAGGTCGCGCTGATCACGCCGGTCTGGGATATGAGGTAGTCGGCCTCGGTCATGACCTTGGCCGGCACCTGGGGGTGGTTCTCCTGAGCCTCGATCAGAGCAGGCACATCCACGTCAGGACGCAGCACCCCGATCACGCGGTTGTAGACCGAGCGCTGCAGGGCGTCGCCCATGCGCTCCAGGTCGCCCCAGATCTCGGAAGAGAAGGTGCCCTCGTCGGTGAAGGTGCCCACCACCGTGAAGGGCACGGTGTTGAGGCGGATGACCTCGCCCACCTGACAGCCGCGGATGCGTCGGGTGAGGTTCTCGCCCACGATGATCTCGTCCGCTCCCGGCTGGAACGTGCGGCCCTCCAGGATCTGGAGGTCATCGGTGCGGATGGTCATGGTCATGGGCTGCACCCCGCGCACGGGCACGTTGGTCTCACCCCCGCCGATCTTGAACAGGCGCACGGCCATGTAGTTCTCGGCTGAGGACATGGGTCGGCCGTCATCCGTCAGGGCGATCTCGGGGATGCTCTTGAGCAGAATGTCCGCGCTGGAGCGGGTGAAGCCGCTCTGGTTCTCGGTCGTGGCTCCCGGTCGCAGAAAAACGGCCACGTCCGTGCGGCCGCCCTTCTCGAAGATCGTGACGAACCCCTGCTGCAGGGCCTGCACGCCGGAGATCACGGCCACGGTGGCGCCGATGGAGACCACGGTCAGCAGGGTCGTGCTGCGTCGAACCAGCAGGCTGCGCAGGTTGTAGCTGAAGGGAACGAGCTGCATCAGGCTCCCCTTCGGAAGGCGTCAACCGCCAGAAGTTTGCGCGTGGCCGCGGCAGGCAGAGCGCCGGACAGAAGACCGATACCGAGGGACAGAGTGCAGGCGTTGGTGATGATCTCCGAGGTCATCTCAAAGCCCGGGAACATGGTACCCAGGAGTTTCGCGATTTCAGGGGAGCTGAGTTGGGCCAACCCGATACCGAGCCCGCCGCCCACCACGCACAACAGAACGCCCTGGCCCAGCATGACCCCGAAGACGGCCCAGTCGGAAAAGCCCAGGGCCTTGAGGACGCCCATGTCGTGGCGCTGCTCACGCCCCGCCAACAACATGGTGTTGATCACCGCCAGCAGAATGGCCGCCAGCACGCCCCCACCGATGGTGGTCACAAAGAAGGGGATGTTGCCCACCATGGAGACGAACTGCGCGTTGAACTCCGCCTCCGTGGTGGTCTGGACGCGCTGTGGGCCGTTCTCGAACAGGCCGTCCACTTCAGCGGCGATATTGACCGGGTTCACGCCCTCCGCCAGATGGATGTAGATCACTCCCGAACCCGGAGGCCCACTGGCTGCGCCACCCTTCAGGCTCTCTTCCAGATACTCAAAGGGAAAGAAGATGGTGGTCTCGTCCCAGACGATGGACTCCAACTCGTAGATCCCGGCCACCTGGAACTCCCAGGGCGAGCCGTCCAGGCGCTGAAAAATAGTGCCGATGATGGGCACCGTGTCGCCCACCTTGAAGCCATAGCGGTCGGCGGTCTGGCGGCCGATGATGCAGGCCGTGCGCTCGGTGAGGAAGCGCTCGCGCGAGCCCTCGACGATTTTGAACTCGGGGTACATGCCCAGGAACTTCTCGGGGTCCACGCCGAACTGGCCGAAGAAGCTGGAGGGGTCCTGATAGTAGCCGCCGAACCACTGCAGCCGCGCCACGCTGTCCACGCCCTCCACGGCCTTTAACTTGCCCACGTAGGACGCGGGCAGGTTGACGAAGAGGCTCACCGCGGACTGCACGATCAGGCGGTCGCTGGTGGAGTTGCGCACCCCCGCGTCCAGGCTGACAACCAGGGCGCGCAGAACGCACAGCAAGAACACGGCAATGGCGAGCGAGCCCACGGTCAGGGCTGTACGCAGCTTGTGCCGCACCAGATTGCGGAAGATCAGGCGGATCGGCACGGTCAGGCGCCCTCTCCATCACTCTTCCAGCGGCCCTTGTCCAGGTGCACGCTGCGTTGGGCGCTGGCAGCGGCCAGCGGGTCGTGGGTCACGATGATCACGGTCTTGCCCAGCTCCTCGTTCAAGCGCGCCAGCAAGGCCATCACGCTGTCCGCGGAGGCGCGGTCCAGATCCCCGGTCGGCTCGTCGGCCAGGATCAGGGTCGGGTCGCTGACGATCGCGCGCGCAATGGCGACGCGCTGCTCTTGGCCGCCCGAGAGCTGACCCGGCCTGTGGCTGGCGCGGTCCGCCAGGCCCACCAGCTCCAGCGCGTGCGCAGCGTGCGCACGGCGCTCGGAGCGCGACAGGGGTGCGAGCAGCAGGGGCAGCTCCACGTTCTCCTGGGCGGAGAGCACGGGAATCAGATTGAAGCCCTGAAACACGATGCCCACATTGCCCGCCCGCCAGCGGGCCAGTTCGGGAGGCGTGAGATCCATCAGTTCCTCGCCGGCAACGCGGACCGAGCCCGACTCGGGCTTATCCAGGCCCCCGATCAGGTTGAGCAGCGTCGTCTTGCCCGACCCCGAGGGACCCATGATAGCCACCCGTTCTCCCTCCTCGATGGCGAAGTCCAGGGCATCCAGTACGACGAGGCGCTCGCCACCCCGCGAGTAGGCCCGGGTCACATCCTTCAGATCCACTACCGTCCGTGTTGCCGTCGTGCTGCTCATATTCTGGTTTCCCTTAGCGGGCGACGCGTACGCGTTGTCCGTCTTCCATTTCGAGGGGAGGGATCACAACGATCTCCTCCTCGCCGGTCAGACCCGATTCGATGATGACCCGGTTGCCGCGCGTGGCTCCCACGGCCACGTCCTGCAGGCGCACTCGGCCGCGTTCCACAACGAATACCGCGCTCGTCTCCCCCTGCTTGACCAGGGCCGTGGACGGGACGAGAAGTACGAGCTTGACGGGCCCCTCCTGAGCAGCCGCTGCTTCACTCAGAAACACAACGCGGCACCCCATCTGGGGTCGCAGGCGTTCATCCAGGCTGTCGAAAGCCACGCGCACCTCCACGGTGGCCTTCTGCCGATCCGCGGCGGGCCAGATCCGGTCGATGCGGCCCGTGTAGGGCTCGTCGGGGAAGGCGTCGAGATAGATGCGCGCCGGTGCTCCGAGACGCACGGCGGCCAGGCTGGTCTCCGGCACCTCGGCCTGGGCCTCCAGGCTGCCGAAGTCCACCATGGTGGCCACCGAGCCACGAGCATTGGAGCCTCCTTGCGAGTTGGGCGAGACGACCTCCCCCACTTCGGCTTCCTTCGAGACCACGACGCCATCGAAGGGTGCCCGCACAAAGGTCTTCTCCAGGGAGGCCAGGGCCTGGGTCAGCTCGGATTCGCTGCTTTGGGCGCGTGCCTCGAATTCCGCCTGGGTGCGGCGGGCCACCTCGATGTCAGCCTGGGCCACCTCCAGGGTGGAGCGGGCGCCAGCGAGGAGAGCGTTGGCGCTGGTGGCCCGCGCTTCGGCTGCCCGTCGGTCGCGCACGGCCTCGTCGCGGCGCTCCACCTGCACAATCCCCTGGCGCAGGAGTTCTTCGTATCGGATCTCTGCCTCGCGAGCGAAGTCCAACTGGGCCTGGGCCTCCTCCAGCTGGGCTGCGGCGGATTCCACGCTTCCCCGCAGCCGTCCTTCATCGGCCGCAGCACGCGCTGTCGTAGCGGCGGCTCTCTCGGCTCCACGCCGGGCAACCTCTAGATCCGCCCGCGAGCGCCCCACGGCTGCATCCTGTTCCTCGTGATCAATGCGCGCCACGACATCTCCCGCCCGAACCCGCGTGCCCTCCACAACGTTGACCTCCACCAGCCGACCGGGTCGGTCCGCTGAGAGCGCCGCGCGTGTGCGCGCCACGATGTAGCCGTTGGCAGCGGCCCCTTCCGAGCCTGCGTCCTGGGAGGGACTGCGTCGCACGACACTTGTGACCTCCACCTCCACCAGGCGCAGTCGGTCCACCAGGTTCATCACGGGACGCTGGAAGAGCCAGCCCGCAATGATCAGTACGACCAGCCAGACGATACGACCCTGCCACGGACCCGACCGCTTGCGGGCTGACGGAGTGCGATCGATGCGCAGGGAGTGCAGGTCGGGGGTCTCGGACATGGGGCCAGAGGATAGCCGAGGGAGAGATGCATGCCAGCCGGGATTGCGTCAGACTGTCGTCATCGTGACAGCCCCAGATCAATGGGGCGGGACGCCCTCCTGGAAGTCCTCCTTGGGAATCCAGCGCACCAAGCGGCCCACGGTGAGGCCCTGGACCACGATGGAAAACACCACCACCACGTAGGTCATGGTGACGATCAGGTCCCTGGATGGCAGGTCCGCGGGCAAGGAGAGCGCCAGGGCCACGGAGATTCCTCCGCGCAGGCCGCCCCAGGTGAGGATCTTGACGGCGTGTGGGGTGAAGGGACGCCAGCGGCGCAGGAGGGAGACAGCCCCGCCCACCGCCAGGAAGCGCGCCAGCAGAACCAAAGGTATGGCCGCCAGCCCGGCCATGATGGAGCTCCCGCCCAAGGGGAGGATCAGAATCTCCATGCCGATGAAGACAAAGAGCACCACGTTCAGGATCTCGTCCACGAGCTCCCAGAACACATCCAACCGTTCGATGGTCAAGGAGGACATGGCAAGCCGCTTGCCCTGGTTGCCAATCATCAGTCCCGCCACCACGACCGCCAGAGGACCCGAGCTGTGCAAGGCAGCAGCCAAGGAGTAGAGGCCGGCGCACAGAGCCAGGGTCAACAGGACCTCCACCTGATACTGATCCACCTGACGCATCAGCTGGACGCAGATCCAGCCTGCCGCGAGGCCAAGCACCAGGCTCCCCCCCACCTCGCGCAAGAACAGCGAAGCCACTCCAGCCCCATCCAGTACACCGTGATCGCCGTGCCCTCCCACGGCCATGCCGGCAATGACAATAAACACAACGACCCCGATGCCATCGTTGAACAGGGACTCACCGGCGATCTTGGTCTCCAGGCTCTTGGGGGCGCTCGTCCCCTTGAGAATGGCGAGCACGGCGATGGGATCCGTTGGGGAGATCAAGGCTCCGAACACCAGGCACTCGATCCAACTTGCCTCAAGGCCAAGTACGGGGAGGGTCAGGTTGATAAGCCCCCCGACCAAGAACGTGGACACCAGCACGCCAACGGTGGCCAAGCCACCGATGATCCACTTGTGTTGATAGAGACGATCGATCTTTACGTGCAGGGCACCTGCGAATAGGAGAAAGGCCAGCAGCACGTCGAGCAGAGCATGGGCGAAGTCCATGCGCTCGAGAAGGTCGCGGGTGACCTCGCGCAGGGCGGGGGGGGCCACCAGCACCCCCAAGCTCGAAACCACCAGGGCAAGGACCATCACCCCTATGGTCGTTGGCAGGCCCAGGAAGCGGCAGTTCACCCAAGCCGTGAGAGCGGCAAAGACCAGCACCACGGAAAGAAGATCAAACAACTCCATGGGCGCGGAAGATAACGGACCGACGGGGTCGGGTGTCAGGCCTGATTCCCGCCCTTACCCATCTACCCTGAAGACGGGCACCCCCGCACGTGTTGAACCTCAGACCTACTGGCGCAGGATCCAAGCGAGGAACTGCCCCTCCAGGTCTTCCTTCGTGAGCTCGGCACTCGATAGGGGCACGCCGTAGAGGCCCTTGAGAGCCTCCTCCAGGTCCTCCTTGGTGCCTGCCAGATGAACGAGCAGCTGGGAGAAGACCTGTTCTGCGTCCTTGGCGCGTTCGCTGTGCAGCCAGTAGACAAAGGCCGTGCGGTAGGCGCGCAGGAGTTCTTTGTAGTCGCCTCGGAATGTCGACCCGGGCACAGGCATGTCCGCTGCGGCCAAGCCCAGGAATGGCGCTCGGACGATCTCATTGTGGCTGTCGGCGTCATTGCGCAATCGGAAGGTGCGCAGGCGATCGCGACTGTCCTTGTAGCCGTTCTTCTGGGCGGCGCCCAAGGGTCCGATGAAACGGTCTGCGCCGTAGTTGGATTCCTGCCTCCACCAACTGTCAGCTGAGATCGCAGGCAGCCAGCCGCCCTCGGACAGGCCACCGGGAACAAAGCGCTCGTAGGCCTCGGTGCGACGTGAGCGCAGGTCCCCATCCGCCCGCGTGCGACACTCACCAAACACATCTATCACCAGATTCACCGCCAGGGCACCGGCGAAAGACTCGGGCACCCGATCGCCGTAGTAGCTGTCCACCAGGGAGTTGGTTGCCAGCTGGGTCAACTGCTGCTCCATTCCTGTAGCGACGCGGGAGTTCATGGCTATTCCCGCAGACCAGTTGCTGGCTCCGGTCCCGAACTCCAGGGCCATGACCTTGTAGCGGTCCATGTAGAACTGGGTCCAGACAGCCACGTCATCCTGCCAGAAGCTCGATTTCAGGTCGGGGTATACCCAACCCGCCAGGGACACCCACTCGATGAAGGGCAGCCGGCGCGGAGTCATGATGATCGGCTCAGGCTTGTCCTCGCGGTCCAACCCCATGAACGCGCCCGTACCCATGGCCTCAGCCAGGCGAGCTGAGATTTCCCGTACTGAAGCCCGGGAGTTCAGACCCACGTAGAGGTCCGACGATTCATCGCTTTCCCAGCCCTCCATGCCTTTGACGAGCTTGGCAATCTGACTCCCCCGCACGCGCTTCATCCACTTTGAAAGTTCTTTGATGTCGCTACGGATGGAGTCAATCAACTCGGCATCCGCACTGGGCTCGACCCAATCCAGCCAGCGGTCCTGCAGAACGAGAACGCTGTCGCAGACCTTCTTGAAATTGTCTGCGTCGGGTAGCGAGCGGGCACTCTCCCTATCGAGCAGCAGCTCAAACAACCCCAGTCGAATACGGATGTAACCCTGATCGAGGAACTCCTCAGTGGAGAAGGTGTCAGGAGAGGCGTCGGCGCGTCCACTGCGCACGAGAACCTCCTTGACGAGCCGGTCATGAGGGATCGAGCTGAATGACCGCTGCCCAAGAGCAGAAGGCGTCCCCACCCAGAGGAGGGCAATAAGCAGAACGACCGCTTTCAGCGGTCGGCGAGCATCTATCGTGTCGTGCATCGTGTCGGTGAGCGGATCGGCAATGGTGCTGACGCTCGGGGAGAGGGGCACAGGATGCCAGAATGATCCGGCGCTGCCCTCCCTGGGGTGGAGGTTTCACCTAATCGTCACGGATCGAGGTGCACGCCCCCCCACCCAGGACAGCCTGGAGGGCGACCTCGGCGCTGCCCTTGCGTTGGCCTATCACCCACCGAAGAGGGGCGGCGGCCTCCCCGGACTCCTCATCCTCGGTGCTCCAGGGCACCCGCAAGCGCGCCAGCCCGTCCGCAGCCACCACGGCCTCCCCCATCCAGACGAACTGGGCCTGCTGCCCGTTGAAGTTGCGCCGCACGCGCGCACGCAGGACCTGACCCGCGGATCCGCTCACCTCCAACACCGCCCCGGGTACCGTCTCCCATATCCACCCGGCGGATTGGCCATCGGACATCTCTTCGCCAAAGGCCACCAGACGTAGAAAACCCGGGTGAGGCCGACCCGGAACCTCATCCCCGTAGGCGCACGGGAGGAGCCGCCCCAGGAGGCTGTCCTCAGAGAACTCCGATCGGGAGTCGTCAGCCAAGACGCGCATCATCGTGTCCAGGTTGCGCATCCAATCGGACCCGATGAGAACATGGCGCACACGCCGCTCATGGCACAGGGCCTCGGCATCTTCATCGGAAGCAGCAGCCAGGAAGCGCCAAGGATCCACAAAGCTGTCACGGCCCAGGTACGAGCCGAAGTTCGTGGCCACGGTTGGCCGCCCGGCACCCCACTCGATCATGTGACCCAGATCCCACTGAGCGAGGACGGCTTCCTCATCGGTGCCGTGGGTTCCCAACCAGGCACAAAGCCCACGCAGTCCGCGCTCGCGTTCCACGGTGAGGGTCTGCGGAAAACGTGAGGCCGCAGTGGATCGCGACAAGGTGCTGGAAACCGTGGCGGTGTGAGTCACCAGCGGGAGAGCCAACGCGAGAGCCAGCAACGCATGAGGGAGGCGACGCGCTGGCAATGAACGCGTGAGGTGCCCCAACCAGACTCCGAGCAGAACGGCCATGGGTGCCGCGAGACCCTCGGCGAATCGCCGTTGAAAGAGGGCCATCAGCAGGTAAAGGAGAACAGCTGGTAGATAGGGCAGCAGGGCTCCGCCCGCGCGGCGCGCCCCGTGCCACCAGGCCAGGGGCAGGAGAACCACACCCCATCCCAACCAACGCGTCAGGGGCTCCAAGCCGCCGATGAGACCCCACCCCAGAGGTTGAGATTCGTGGATGCGACCCATGAAGCGGTTGGTGCCCGTGGCCCACCGCGCCCCCTCCGCCACGCTCTCGCCCAGCGGTCCCCAAGCCAAGACGAGGCCAGCCAGCCCAAGGAATGCGATCAATGCCCGAGGGTAGAGACGCAGTCCGGCTCCGTGCTCTTGGCTGTCCGGCTTCATGAGCCAGAGGGGCAGGCAGGCCAGAGCACCAACGCCGAGGAAGCCCACATGGAACCAGGACAGGTTGATGATCTCGAGCGCTCCCCAGGGGCTCGCGGCAGCATCGGGCCATATCACCAAAGCTGCGGCCAAATGGAAGACCGCGCCAAAGGCACCCAGACCTGGGAGCTCGCTCGGCTTGGCCCGGAACATGCGCCACAGGAGGGCCAGCTCCAACGTGCCTATGAGCAGGAGGGACGCCACCCATGAGGCGAGAGCCAATCCCGCCAGGGCCCCGGCTATGACTCCGAACATGACCGAACGACGAACACGCAGCAGGCCTGAAGGCTCAAGCCCACGCGCGGCGAGCATGAGCCAGCTCAACTGAAGAAAGGAGACGAAGGCGTGATGGTCCCCGTTGCCCAATCGGGAGTAGCGCACGGACGCAAAACAGAAGGCATGGTAGAGACCAGCCAACAGGGCGGCGCGTGTTCCTCCCAGGTACCCAGCGGCCAAGGCCACCAACAAGCTGGTCAGAGCTCCCAGAACCCATGGCACGCTGGCGACGTGACGTTCGACGTACCGCGCCCGGGCACTCGCATCCGTCGGCGCCCATGGAGCGAGCACGGTGTGCAGGACGCGCGTGTACATGGCCGGCCAGGGAATGGGTGCCCCACCCTGCCCCTCGAACTCCGGGAAGGCCAACAGGGGATCGCGAACCTGGACCCGCCCCTCATCCGTCAAGGCGCGCTCCAGGCGGCGCATGTGGTAGTGGCTGTCGGGATCGGCGCTGAACCAGTCCGTGGTCAGGGTCGGGCTCGCAGACACCCGATAGCCGTTGGCCCCGCGCACCCACAGAGAAACGCAGTACACCAGGACCAGGGTCCCGATCAGAGCCGTGCGGGAGCTCCGCGCCGGGCTCATTGACGCTGGCGCAGGAAGTGCACGCACTCTCGGGCGACGCGCCCCAGGACCTCGCGCTGGTCTTCGCAACGCTGGACCCCATCGGGCAGCAGGTTCCAGCCGCGATCGTATACCTCGATGTCCTTGGCGGCGGAGTCCAGGGGAATCTGGATGATGCCCGAGTCTGTCCAGACTCCCACGTCTCCCCAAGCGCCCATGACTCGCGCGCGTTCAACGGCGGGGTCGAAGAGGCTCTGACCCAGAGAGTAGCCCCCACTCAGTGCCGGGTCGGCACCCAGGCACTCGAGCAGGGAGTTGGAGAGATCCACGTGACTGGTGGGACGATCCTCCTGGCCGGCTTCGATCCCTGGCCCCCGCATGTAGAAGGGAACCTCCATCTGCTCCGGGCTGAAGTTGCTGGTGTGGCCCCAGAATCCGTTCTCGCAGAACTCCTCGCCGTGGTCCCCGGTCACGACCACCAGGGTCTCCTCGGACAGGCCCGCCTGCTCGAGCGCGTCCAGGATCTGGGTCGCCGTACGATCCGCGTGCACGACGGAGTTCATGTAGGTGTTCTTGATCTTCTCGCGCAGGTCCACAAGCTCAGGCCCATCGGTGGTGATACCCAGCTCCACGTAGTTCAGCTTGTCGACGGTAGGTTGATGGGGGCCGCCCGGGTTGTAGTAGGGCTGGTGCGGCGCATCGAGCAATATGAAGCAGAAGAAGGGCTCCTCGTTGGACCGCTCCCCCACCCAGTCTGTGAAAGCCTGAGCCACGAAGCGGTCCTTCTTATAGGAGATGCGCGAGAGCTCCTCGCCCTCCTCATCCCTGAAGCGATCCACAACGTCCTCGTCCGCCATGCCCGACCAAGCCGTGGGACGGAACTCCGGGAAGTTCATGGAGGCCGCCGAGAACACGCGTCGCTCGTAGCCCTCCTCTCCAAGTGTGTCCATGAGCACTGGGCTCGCGTGCTCCGCCAGCGCCTTGAACCAATAGGAGCCGTGCAGGCCGTAGAGCATGCTGAACAGACCAAAGCGGGTGCCGTTGCCACCGGAGATGTGGTTCGTGAACACCCGTGCGTCCTGTGAGAAAGCATGCAGGCCCGGTGTCAGCTCCGGGTTGAACATGTCCCGCCGCCAAGAGTCGAGCACAACGATGAGAATGTTCGGGCGCGGGCCATCAGCCGGCAGGACAGGGCGCACGTGGGGATAGTCCAGTTCCGCGGACTCGGGCATCACCTGCAAGAGAGGCGGCCCACCGGACTCGCCCTCCAAGAAACGTGAGAGGTTCGCACGGGGATAGAGAGGCAGGGGTCGGGCCGCCATCTTCAACTCCCAGTCGCCGGTCATATCCGCGGCCGCGTACACGCTCTTCTCCAAACCCACCACGGGCAACAAGAAGAGGAGCAGGACAACCCGCGGTTGCAGCAGCAAGCGGGTGCCAAGGCCCAAGGTCCTGCGCCGGATCAGGTCCGACAGGAACCAGCTCCAGCTCCAGTACAGCAGGCTCGCACCCACCAGGAAGATGAGGGCCACCGAGCCCCAAACCGGCAGGCCCAGGTGCACCGCGTCCGCCGAACCCGGGGTGAGGGCCACGTTGAGCACCGCTCCATCGAAGTGACGGCCCAGGATGCGCCAGATGATCGTGTCCGTGTAGAGCAGGGCGAGAAAGAAGATGCCGACGGCTGATTGAAGGAAACCGATCAAGCGCGGGCGCTCGACGCTGCGATGCAGGAGCCCAAAGATCAGCCCCACGGGCAGGGAGAGGATGGCCACCGAGGAGAGCAGGGCCAGCCCCACGTAGACACGGGTCCAGGGGGAGGAGTCCACGGGCAACCGATACAGCCATCCCGACCCGACGATGGCGCCAGCCAGGACACACAGAACCCAGAGCTGGAAGCTGGCCTGGGCAATCAACCTGCGGGTGGGATAGGGACCAGGAGTGGACACGGCGGGAATAGGAATTGCTAGGGCGCGGGCGGGCGGTGGAGCGGCGAGGATCCTCGGATGGGTGTCGCACTCCTATCCGAGTCAATGGGGGAGAATAGCGGCCCATTTCACAAAAAGCTCCCCCAGCCGCTAACTCGGGCCCCCCACCACGGTCCAGGGCCACGTCGGGCTTGCCTGTACGCCGCGGGGGCCGTATCTTCCGCGACCGATCCGCTCGCCGCCCGCGCGCGTGAGATCTTGGCCGGAGAGGTGGCAGAGCGGCTGAATGCGCCACATTGCTAATGTGGTGTCCCTTCACGGGGACCCCGGGTTCGAATCCCGGCCTCTCCGCCATTCCATGCACCCAACAACAACTCCCCACCACGCTCACCCCAGGCCGCTGGGATCCTGGCGACAGGTGCTTCCGAGTCTGCTGTGTGGAGCGTTTCTGCTCTGCGGCTGCCGCACCCGGCGCATCCTTGCCGTGGAGTCGGTCCCCCCCGGAGCATTGGTGCGCTTCGACGAGGAGATCATTGGGCACACGCCGCTGGAACATGAGTTCGTGCACTACGGCAAGCGCCGCCTGACCCTCTACCTGCCCGGTTACCACACCTGGTCGGAGCGCCTCGATCTCGACCCTCCCCTGCGGGCGCGTTTTCCCTTGGACGTGATCTGGGAGTTGATCATTCCCCTGGGTCGAACCGACCGCCGCCTCTACCACGTGGAACTGCAGAGGGACCGGGGAGAGGACGACGGCGACGATGTTCGAGTGGACATCTTCCTTGAGCGGGCCTGGGCGCGTCGAGAGGCTGCTGGCAAAGCCGACGAGAAACCAAACTCCAAACCCATCGACGGATGTCCGTAAAGCAGCGCTTCCAGAACTCCAAGGTGACAGTCATGGGGTTTGGCCTCTTCGGGGGCGGGGCATCGACGGCGCGCTGGTTGATAGAAGCCGGTGCGCGAGTGACGATCACAGACCTGCGCACGGCCGATAAGTTGGCGCCTTCCCTCGAAGCGTGGAACGCCGATCCACCTGGCGGCGCCCCTCCCGTCTGGGTCCTGGGAGAACACCGCGAGGAGGACTTCACCGGAGCCGATTGGGTTGTGGCCAATCCGGCCGTTCCCCCGGATCACGAGCTGCTCGTCGCCGCACGGGGTGCCGGGGCGAAAGTGACCTCCGAGATGGAGCTGTTCCTGGAATCCTGCGCGGCACGGCTGGTGCTCATCACCGGAACCCAGGGCAAGAGCTCCACCGCTCACATCCTGGCGGGACTCTTGGAACGCTCGGGCCATTCGGTGGTACTGGGAGGCAACATCGGTCATTCCCTCCTTGCTGAAGCGGCTGATCTGTCCGAGGACACCATCGCCGTGGTGGAGATCTCCTCCTACCAGCTGGAGGCCCTGTCCGAAGACGCCGGACGCGGGCGAGCGGAAGTGGTTGCCATCACCAACGTTCTGGCCGACCACCTCGAACGCCATGGGTCAGTGGCCGCCTACGAGCGGGCCAAGGCCCGCATCCTGGAGCAGCTGGGCCCCAAGGGGGTGGCCTTTCTGCCGGTGGGCCTGGTCGAACGCCCCCGCTATCGGGTCCCGGCCGACGGCTTCGTCCTCACCCACTCCCGCACGAGCGGAGACTGCCGGGTGGTCGAAGGCCGGTTCCGGGCCGACGACCTGGACCTGGGGGCCGTCAGTAATCTGGCTCTGCCCGGTTCGTTCCAGGTGGACAACGCCATCCTGGCCTTGGGCATGGCCAGCGAACTGATGTGCGAGGCCGATGATCTGGCCAGAAGCCTGGGCCAGATCAAGGGACTCGACCACCGCATGCAGTCACTGGGATGGATAGACGGCATTCACGTCATCGACAACGGAGTCTCGACCACCCCCGACTCCACCCTGGCCGCCCTGGCGAGCGTGTCGGAACCTTGCACCCTGATGCTCGGTGGCCAAGCCAAGGAGGGCTTGAGCTGGAACGAGCTGGTCCGCCAGATCAAGGCGCGTGGAACGCGGGTCGTGGCCTATGGCGCCTCGGCTCAACAGATTCACTGGACTCTTCTTCAAGAGGGTGCCGAAGCCTGGGTGGAGACCGACCTTGAACAGGCCACCCGCCGGGCACAGAACGAAACCGCCGAAGGGGGCACGCTGCTGTTCTCCCCCGCCTGCGCCTCCTTCGACGAGTTCCTGAACTTCAAGGAACGCTCCCGGGCTTTTCACTCCCACCTGCGGGGGTACAAGTGAAGCCCCTCCTCCAATGCGACGACACCGACCTGGAGCAGGTGCTGACCGGGCTGGCCCCCTACCTGCGCGGAACCCTGGAGAATGGTGTACGGCGGGCACTCTGGCTACACGCCGATCAGGTCCACCTGGAGCATGTCCTCGGCACCGCAGTCGGCGACGAAGACAGCGCCGCGGGGCAGGTGGTCGAGCACGCGTTTGCCGATCCCGAGACCCTGGACAGGGAGCTGTTGGCAATCTCGCCTGGAATGATGGTGGTGGGCGCCAAGGCCGTGCTGCCCTTCTCCTCGGAAGCACTCGCGGTCATGGGACGAGCCCGCTCCAGAGCCCTGGAACAGGCCCTGGAGCAACTGGGGTCGGCGGACCTGGCACGGGCCTGCGCCGAAGCCCTCCCCGAGACTGTGCGGGAAGCCCTGGGCGAGCCCACCTGGTCCCAGGACCCGAGCGCCGAAAGCGCTGAAGACCTGTCGCGATTGGATCCGGAAGGACACCTCTTCCAGGGATTCTCGGTGACCGCCAAGCGCTCCCTCGTGCGCGCCTGCCGCAGCGCCCACAACAGACAGGAGCGTTCCATCACATCTATGGGCCTGCTCCTTGCCACCCTGGAGGAGGACCCGGCACTACGCACGTCCAGCGGCTGGAGTCCGGGGAAGATCCGGTCCGCCGCAGGCGGACAGACGCTCCCGGTTCCGGACCCACCGGATGGGCCCCTCACACCCTCTCCCGCTCTGGCTGCCCTGTTGGTGCGCCTGCCAAGCGGTGCCGATAGCCTCGACTTCCTGGCCGCCTCCCTGGCGGGCGCGGAGGCGGAACTTGCAGCCTGCTTCAGCCGTCACCGGATCACTCCAGATCTGGTGGAACGGGCGCGCGGTGCCTTTCGGGACCCACCGGAGGCCCCACCCGAGTCTGTGTATTGACGGACACGCCAGGGAGTCCTATAGAAGTAGATGTAGGCCCGTCGTCACCGGCGGCACCCACTGCCCATGCTCTGCCCAAGCTGCAACAAGAACCTCGCGACGGTCCACGTCTATGAGATAGAGGACTTCGTCGGGCCCGGCGACAGCCGCAACAAGCTGGCGATTCACCACCTCTGTGAGGTCTGCGCTCAGGGTTCCGACCTTGCGACAGGCATGCCCGGTGGCCTGATGCAGACCATGGCAGGGAGCCAGCTGTGGAACCTGATCAAGGGCAGCCCGATCAAGGTGCAGGTCACGCACCAGGGCACAGCACCAAGTCTGACCTGTCCCGAATGCGGCATGACCCTGGTGGAGCTGCAGCGCAAGGGGCGAGTGGGCTGTGAACGCGACTACGAGGTGTTCGCCCAGTATCTCACCGAGGTGCTGGCTCGCATGCACGGAGCGGGCAAACACGTCGGTCGCCTGCCCGGAGTGGACGAGGCCGAGGCTTCGAACCAGGAACACCTGAGCGACCTGCGCCGGGCTCTGGAGCTGGCTATCCGTAAGGAGGACTACGAGCGCGCCGCTGATCTGCGGGACGAGTTGGCCCAGAGCGAGGACAGTCTCGAGCCCTTGGGGGGGTCCGAGGATCCGGCGTAGGACCCCGTTCGGGGTCCCGGGGAGTTGTCGAAAGCGCCCACGGGAGCAGGAACCCCTAGCCTCGGGGACCCAAAGAAGGCACTCTGGATGCCTTGGACGGACCCTTGAGAGGCCCTCCTGGGACCCCACCGGGGGGGTAAAAAGCCCCGCAAGGCCCAGAATGCCGAAACGGGAATAAACCTCCGGCCCCACAAGTCCGAAAGATAGCTATCCAGACCCCGGCAGCCCACCCTTCGACCCCACTCCGAATCCAACCATGTTTGATCGCTTCACGGACCGCGCCAAGAAGGTCATGAACCTCGCCCGCCAAGAGGCCCAGAGGTTCAATCACGAGTACCTCGGCACCGAACACGTCTTGCTGGGCCTTGTCCAAGAAGGAAGTGGAGTCGCAGCCAACGTCCTCAAGAACATGGGGATCGAGCTGGACAAGATCCGCATGGAGGTCGAGAAGATCGTCAAGACCGGCCCCTCCATGGTGACCATGGGTCAACTGCCCTTCACCCCGCGCGCCAAGAAGGTGCTCGAGCTGTCGATGGAAGAAGCCAGCAATCTGGGGCACAACTACATCGGCACCGAACACCTGCTGTTGGGCCTGATCAAGGAGAACCAGGGCATCGCCGCCCAGGTGCTCTTGAACCTGAGCGTGAAGCTCGAGGATGTGCGTGAAGAGGTGCTCGACTTCCTCGGAGCCGACGGCTCCGAAGAGGATGATGAGGATGGCGCCATCGGTACGGAAGAAGGCGCAGGTCCCGCGAGCAAGAGCAAGACTCCGGCCCTGGACTCCTTTGGACGCGACCTGACCGAGCTGGCAAGCGAGGGCAAGCTGGATGCGGTCATCGGACGCGCGGATGAGATCGAGCGCGTGATTCAGATCCTCTCGCGCCGCACAAAGAACAACCCCGTGCTGCTCGGTGAGCCGGGCGTGGGCAAGACGGCCATCGTCGAGGGGTTGGCACAGAACATCATCGAAGGCACCGTGCCTGAGATTCTGCGCGGCAAGCGTATCGTGGTTCTGGACCTGGCCCTGATGGTGGCCGGCACCAAGTACCGCGGTCAATTCGAGGAACGCATCAAGGCCGTGATGACGGAAGTGCGCCGCGTCCAGGATGTGGTGTTGTTCATTGACGAGCTCCACACCCTGGTGGGTGCGGGTGGCGCAGAAGGTGCCATCGATGCCTCCAACGTCCTCAAGCCCGCCCTGTCACGGGGCGAGATCCAGTGCATTGGCGCCACGACGCTCGACGAGTACCGCAAGCACATCGAGAAGGACGGCGCCCTTGAGCGACGCTTCCAGTCGGTCAACGTGGAACCCCCCACCCCTGAGCAGGCCGTCGCCATCTTGATGGGACTCCGCGATCGCTACGAGAGCCACCACCGCATCGCCTACACGGACGAGGCTCTGCGCATGGCCGTGGAGCTATCCACGCGCTACATCAACAACCGCTTCCTGCCCGACAAGGCCATTGACGTCATGGACGAAGCGGGTGCGCGCGTCCGCATCAAGTCCATGGTGCCCCCCCCGGACATGCGCGAGCTCTCTGATGAGATTTCGGGTCTGGAGCAGGAGAAGGACAACGCTGTTGCCGACCAGGACTTCGAGCTTGCCGCACAGAAACGCGACAAGGCCTATCAGCTGAAGAAGAAGAAAGAGGAGATCCAGACTGAGTGGCGTGAAGAGCAACAGCAGAAGGAACAGGTCGGTGAAGTCACCGCTGAGGTCATCCAGGAGACGGTCTCCAAGATGACCGGCGTGCCGCTCACCCGCCTTGAAAAAGGTGAGCGTGAGCGCCTGCTGCAGATGGAGAACGAGCTGGGCGCCGTGGTCATCCACCAGGAGCCCGCCATCGCCGCCATCGCACGCTCCGTGCGCCGCTCGCGCTCCGGCCTCAAGGATCCCAGCCGTCCCATGGGTTCGTTCCTGTTCCTGGGCCCCTCGGGCGTGGGCAAGACCTACCTCTGCAAGCAGCTGGCCCAGTTCATGTTCGGCGACCCGGACGCCGTCATCACCATGGACATGAGCGAGTACATGGAGAAGCACAACGCCTCGCGTCTGGTGGGAGCGCCCCCCGGCTACGTGGGTTACGAAGAGGGTGGCCAGCTGACCGAGAAGGTGCGCCGTCGCCCCTACTCCGTAGTGCTGCTCGACGAAATCGAGAAGGCCCACCCCGACGTGTTCAACATGCTCTTGCAGATCATGGAGGAGGGTCGTCTGACGGACTCCTTCGGGCGGCACGTGGACTTCCGCAACGTGATCCTGATCATGACCTCCAACCTCGGTTCACAGCAGATGAAGGCTGGCTCCCAATTGGGCTTCGGCCGGGTCCAGAAGACCGAGGTGAACGAGGATGACCGCCGCAAGAAGCTGACGGCGGACGTCATGGTCGAGGTGGAACGACACTTCCGCCCCGAATTCCTGAACCGTCTCGACGAGGCCATCGTGTTCAACCCGCTGACCCACGACGACCTGTCCCGCATCGTCCTCTTGCAACTCAGCGAAGTGCGTGAGCGCCTCAGCGAGCACTCCATCGAGCTGCAGTTGACACAGCCCGCGATCGATTTCCTGATCACCGAGGGCTTCCACGAGGACTATGGTGCGCGCCCCCTGCGGCGCGCCATCGAGCGCCACATCGAAGATCCGCTGGCCGAAAAACTGCTGCGCGGTGAGTTCGAGGACTCAAGCGGCATCTGGGCTGACAAGGCCACCAGCGAGAACTCCAAAGACGGCGAGGGCCTGGTTTTCACCCCCACCGAGCCCAGCACGCCTGAGCCCGTAGCGAGTGCCGACTGAGCCTCCCATCCCGGCCTGACTGAATAGGGCCCCGCTCCAGAACACTCTGGAGCGGGGCCCTCTCTTTGCTGGCCTGACCATGGCAACAATGCAGAGGTGAACCGTCACCTATGGGGCTAGACTGGGTTAACCCCGGGAACTCCTCCACCCACTCCATCCTCTGGCCATGCCTAACCTCCTCCTTCGATTGCTCTGCTGTCCCCTCTTCGTGGCTCTGCTGCTCGCGGCCCCCGCCCGGTCACAGGACGAACCGGAACAAGCCCCCAAGGGACCGAGCCCTGAACAGATCGAGGCCGCCGTCAAGCAACTCGAGGTGGACCTTGGGTCCAAGGATGTCGCCGTACGTCTGCGGGCTGCCAAGGAAGCGCGCAAGACGTCCTGTGGGGAGGTTGCCAAGGCACTGGCGAAGCACGGATTGCGGGACAAGGAAATCAACGTGAAGCAGGCCGTGATCGACAGCCTCGGCCACATATTGGTTCCCGCTGGGCTGGAGGCACTCCTGGATCACGGCAATCGCGCCAAGCGAGAACTGGAGGATGACTCCACAACCCACACTCTCCTGATCAAGTCCATCGGACGCCACGATGCGGAAGATGCGATCCCCTATCTCACCAAGGATCTGTTCTCGGCAAGAGATCGGCGCGTCGTCCAGGCCCGTATCCTGTCCCTGGCCCGGGTACGGTCGATGGATTCGGTGGAGGCCCTGATATCCATGAGTCGCAAGGCCGGCGGTCGACGCGGGAACAGCCGCCATGGAAACGATCTTCGCCTCGCCCTATGCGTACTCACAGGCGTGGACAATGGTGCGCAGAGTTCCAAGTGGAACGACTGGTGGAACGACAACAAGAAAACCCTGGAGATATCCAAGGATCCTGCCCCCCTCCCCCGCTCCCTGGCCAAGCAGTGGGATCGCTACTGGGCAGACCCCAAGGAGAAGGTCGAAGAGGGTGAAGGCGAGGGAGACGAGTCCAAGGATCGCAAGCGCAAGGGAAAGTCGGAGAAGGATAAAGGGGACAACTAGGGCCTCGCCCTCAGCTCCGTGGGACGTATCGAACCCGAGCGCTCCGATTTCGACCCCGAAGGCTTCGATGAAGGCGCGCGGGAAGCCGCATTCGCCGAAGGCATCAAGGCCTTTGACAGCGGTCAGTATCACGCCGCCCATGAGTGCTTCGAACGCTGCTGGCTCGCCAACGAAGGCGGCGACGCAGACTTCTACAAGGGACTGATACAAGCCTCCATCTGCATGTATCACCTGAGCCGCGGCAATCTGGACGGAGCACGATCCCTGAACGTTGGTGCACGGCGATTATTGGGGCCTTTCCTGCCCGAGCACCGAGGTCTGGATCTGGTCCGGTTCCTGGAGAAACTGTCGGGGCACGTACGTGGGTGAGAGCCTGCGGGCGGCTCACGGAACCCAAGCCCCTCAATCACCGGGCTCCCTTGCCTCAATCAAGAGGTCGTGTCGGCGCTTGCACGCATACGATCGGATCACCTCCAGCTCCTGTTCCTGACCATCGTCGTACTCGGTGATTTGAATAGTCTCGGTCTCCGTCGCGGTCAGCTGCAGGAGCAGTCTGCCGGGGCAATTGTCCGTCAAGTCCCATACAAGTAGTCCGCCGCCTTCCATGACTCTCTTGCTCTCGCACGAATTGAGTTCGCTGCGCTGGGACCCGGTGTCAGGGAGCATCAACTGCTCGCGGTGGCGGTCAGTGGCGTCCTCCAGAATCTCCAACTCCACTTCGAGGGCGATGGCGGCCAGACTGTGGCCGTCCACCTCCTCGATCTCCTTCAGGGTAGCTTTGACCTCGCCTTGAATATCAGCATGGCCCTGCTGCCGTGACCGGAGCCAGATTTTGTCGCCGTCGTTCGAATCGAATTCGACGGGCAGGTCCAGCCCCAGATCGAGAGCCGCTTCCAGGACCTGAGCGTCGATGTCCCACTCGTCTCCCACCTCCACGGGCCCGTCGGGAAGATAGGCGGTCCATGGAAACTCAGTCTGAAGGCCATCCAGGAGTTCGTCATCCGCGTTCTCCTCCTTCGGGAATCCGGCCACGAAACCATCCTCACCTCGGGTGAAGCGCACAGTCAGGTCGTTGAGTTCACTGTCGCCCGTACAGTCCTCTCGGTTGACGGTCTCCCCATCGAGGGTCCACGTAGCAGCCTTGAACTCCAGGGCGGTGTACCTCCGATCGAAGACCTGGCGCTCAGCATCCTCCATTTTCTGGGTGCCCTCCAAGAAGATCCCCCTACCCGAGACGGCAAATCGGATTGAGCCTTGCCATGCACCGGAGACTTCCTTGTCGCCCATCCGGTTGGTCTGCGCCTTCAACTCCTTGGAGAACTGTGTCTTCCACGCCGTGAGCCGCACCTGACGTGTTCGGTGCTCTAAGACCAGATCATGCTCTTCACCCATGGGGGCAAACAGGAACGTAAGTAGCAATAGAGTGGGCCGGCTCATGTGATCACCGCAGATAGCGTTGCACACGGCTCGTGTGTTGGCTATAGCGAAAATCTGTCCCCCTGCTTTCCCCGAAACCTCCACCCCGCACGCGCGTCTTGAGGGTGCCATGTCCGCACCGATCGAACGCCGAAGCCTCCTCCCTTTGCACCTCGCCCGGGGTGGTCCCTCCTGGCCCCGAATCCTGGACCAGATCCCCTCACCGCCAGAGGAGCTGTGGGTCCTGGGGAAAGCCGAGCTCCTGGGTCTGCAGCCCGCTATCGCCATCGTCGGGACACGCTCCCCCACCGAGTACGGTCGCGCCCAGGCCGAACGCTTCGGTGCGGGGCTGGCGCGAGCGGGCATGTGCGTGATCAGCGGCCTGGCGCGCGGGATCGACTCAGCCGCCCACCGGGGCGCCCTGGGTGTGGGTGGTCAGAGCCTCGCGGTGCTGGGGTCGGCGGTGGACATGCCCTGGCCCCGGGGACCGCTCACAGACCGTATGGCCCGGGAGGGACTGCTGATCTCCGAGTATCCCCCGGGCACGGGAGCACGGCGCCACCACTTCCCCATGCGCAATCGCCTGATCTCGGGCCTTGCGGATGCCGTCCTGGTGGTGGAGGCCGCCCACGCCTCTGGCTCGCTTATCACGGCACGCTGGGCGGCAGATCAGGGCCGGGACGTCTACGTGATTCCCGGCCGCGTCGATCACCCCATGGCACGGGGCTGCCTGCGCCTGATACGCGAGGGGGGCACGCCCGTGGGTTCACCCGAGCAGTTGTTGGAAGACCTCTACGGATTCCAGCTGGCCCCCAAGACCGGGAAGGTCACCCCCACGCCCCCTGGAGGAGGGGCCGGAGACCTGTTGCAGGCTCTGGAAGGGGAGACCCTCTGCGTGGATGAGCTCGCCCAGAGACTCGACCGCCGGGTCGACGGCACGCTTGGCCTGCTCGTGCAGCTGGAACTGGAGGGCTGGGTGCGTCGGGGGCCCGGAGGTCTGTACGGACTGCACCGACCGCTCCCGCAGGGGGAGAGCTAGTGCACCGATGCCAGGGTGTGCTCGCAAACGAGCATGACCCCCAGGACCAGGAGGCTCCCCAGGAAGAAGCGCAGGAGCCGGCGGGGCAGGATGGCCTTGGCCCGGGCATCGTCGGTCTCGCTGAACAGGGTACCGATGATGACAATGACAGACCCCGCGAAGAAGAACAGGAGCGCGTGAACACCAAGGTCTTTCATGTTGTGTGACCTCCTCCCTCCCCGGTTTCTGGGCCGTGCTCGGCATAGTGGAACGCATCAAGCATGACCAGCACGTTCAACATGCCGGCCACGCAACCCAGGACGACCCCCGCATCGGCATAGGCTATCTCGAAGCTCATGCGTGGATGGCCGAAGGCGAACTCTGTCACCAGCGCGGGCAGCCCGAGCATGAACTGTCCGGCCCAGTAGTAGAAATGCCGTTGGCGGTCCAGGTTGGATCCATCCCCCATGCAACATCCCACGGTGAACAGGCTGACCAGGAGCAAGGCGATGAGAATCCCTCGCCCGCGTCGGCCCTGCAGGTACTGGCCCAGACCGGGCAGGATCAATGAAGCGCCCGCTGCAATGCTCGGGCTGGGACCGGGCCCAAGACAGGGTTGCGTACGCCGCGCCCCGAGATGCGCCGAGCTGAGTACGAGCAGGTTGAGTACACCGCTGGTCGCCGTCAGGGTCGTGCCCAGATCCATGAGTGGCGGAAAGGGCCTCGGGTAGCCGATGCCATACCCGTAGTGACTCACCTGCACCAACAGGGCACCCAGGTTCCCGACCTCCGGCGTCAGCAGGCCCGCGTAAGAGCCGCGCATCTCCGGGGGCAGGTACTCCAGGAACATGCCACCTGAGAAGTAGAGGCCCAATGCGTACAGGACCTCGACGACCACGAAAGCCATCAGGCCGGTTCGCAGCCTGCCCAGGTAGACGTGTCCGGCTCCTGGCAGGAACCAGCCCAGGAGCAGTGCGACGGCAGGGCTACCCGGGGGTCGATTGGGGTTTGAGGCGGACATGGGTGGGGGGAGACTAGCAAGGTAGGGGAGGTCGCGGGAGGGCACAGGGACCCAGGACACTCCTGAACCGAGCCGGCACCTCGTTCCGAGGGCCCATGGGGTGCCGGAAGCGGCCCCGATCCAGGTACGATGCCCCCATGGCCCCCCACCAACACAGAATCACCGTGCGCTACGGCGAGACGGACCAGATGGGCTTCGCCCACCACGCGAACTACATGCTCTACCTGGAAGAGGCACGCACGGCCCTGATGGCCGCATCCGGCATGCCCTACGGGGAGCTGGAGGCGCGCGGGATCGGACTGCCCGTGCGCAAGGCGGACCTGCGCTATCGTGCCCCCGCCCGCTTCGAGGACGTGCTGGCCGTGGGTGTGTGGATCGAGCGGATCGGTCCAGCGTCCATCACCTTCGCCTACCGAATCGATCGACCGGCTGACGGGGTGCACATTGCCAGCGCGACAATGGAGTTGGCATCCATCGATCTGGAGAGCGGGGCGCTCCGTCCTCTGCCTGATGACCTACGCGCCAGCCTGGAGCGGACACGGGGGACGGATTGAGCCCGCCTCAGGACTTGGAATCCGAATCCGTGGTGTGGGCCAGCTCTTCGTCCTCACCCTGAGCGGACATCTGCAGGATCGGCGAGAGGCTGTACAGCAGACGATCCGCGCAGGTGGAGCAGGGGGCTTCCTGATCCAAGAGATCGTAGGACGGCTGATCGGGCAGGGTCTGCCCACAGGCAAAACAAACGATGGGAGCGGCAAGGCCCCGGGGCTCTTCACGGAGGGTCATGACACCCTTTCCATCGACCCGTGGGCCCCCAGGCCTTGAGTCGGCCCGATTTGAGGCTCTGAGGGGCCCCCCTGGACGGCCCTCTGGGCCTCGGGGACATAATCTACCGCCAGCGTTAGGTTTATCCCCTGCTGGGATGGCCCCAAGGCCGATAAGGGTCTATCATCTGACGTAGAGAAGCCCGCGCCCACGACTGTTGTGGCCTGCGGGCGTGCTTTGGAATCAAATCCACACCAAATTGGTGCGTTATCCACGGCACGCCTCTCTCACACGCCATGCTCAAGCTCACCAAACGTACCGAATACGGGCTGATCGCCCTGATGCATCTCGCGGATCGGGGGGGTGAGGTCTTGAGCGTGCGATCCATCGGTGAGTACTACTCCATGCCCCAGAGGTTGCTGGCTCAGACGCTTCAGGATCTGTCCCACTCGGGCTTGGTGCAATCCCAGCGGGGAGCAGGTGGAGGCTACAGCCTCGCCCAGGCCCCGAACGCCATAACGATCGGCGCAGTGGTTCAGGCCCTCGAAGGCGAGCCCGGGCTGACCAGCTGCCATGAGCTACCGGCCATCGGGCAGGGCAGCGTTTGCGGGATCGAGTCCCTCTGCCCCATCCGCTCACCGCTCGACCGTATCCGTGACGGAATCTGGGCGCTCTTGCAAGGCACGACCCTGCAGTCACTCGCGGATTCCACCCTCACACCTCGTGAACTGTTCACTGTCCCCTCTGCCTCTCCCACAGAGGCGACCAAGTCATGAGCGCCCCCATCTACCTCGACTACCAGGCCACGACCCCGGTGGACCCGCGCGTGCTGGAGGAGATGCTCCCCTACTTCGGTGAGATCTATGGCAACGCGGCGAGTCGTAGCCACGCATTCGGGTGGCAGGCCGAGGAAGCCGTGGGTCAGGGACGGGAGCGCATTGCCCACCTGATCGGTGCCAGTGCCAAAGAGATCGTCTTCACCTCGGGTTCCACCGAAGGCATCAACCTGGCGATGAAGGGCGTCGCCCAGATGTACGGCTCCAAGGGCAAGCACATCATCACCAGCCAAGCCGAGCACAAGGCGGTCCTGGATACGGCCAAGCGCCTCGAGAAGGACGGTTTCGAGGTCACCTACCTGGCCCCCGATTCCACGGGCCGACACAGTGCCGAACAGGTGGCCGAAGCCCTGCGCGAGGACACGATCCTTGTGACCATCATGTGGGCCAATAACGAGATCGGCAGCATCAACCCCATCCGGGAGATCGGAGCCGTCTGCAAGGAGCGTGGAGTGCTGTTCTTTACGGACGGCACCCAGGCCGTGGGCAAGCTGCCCGTGGACGTCGAGGCGGACAACGTGGACCTCCTGTGTCTCTCTGGCCACAAGCTCTACGGGCCCAAGGGTGTCGGAGCCCTGTATGTGCGGCGCCGCAACCCTCGCGTACGGCTGGTGGCCCAGATGGACGGGGGCGGACACGAACGCGGGATGCGCTCGGGAACGCTCAACGTGCCGGCCATCGTCGGCCTGGGCAAGGCCTGCGAGCTGTGTGAGATCGATATGGACACCGACCGTGAACATGCCCTGTCCTTACGCACGCGCTTCGAGGAGAAGATCTTCGGAGCCTTGGACCACGTTCACCTGAACGGACATCCCGAGCACCGCCTGCCCGCCTGCTCCAACCTCTCCTTCGCCTACGTCGAGGGGGAGTCCATGATCATGGGCATCAGCAACCTGGCCGTCTCATCAGGCTCAGCCTGCACCTCGGCCAGCCTGGAGCCCAGCCACGTCCTGCAGTCCATGGGCGTGGGCGACGAGCTCTCCCATAGCTCCATTCGCTTCGGCTTCGGCCGTTTCACCTCGGAGGAAGACGTGGACGTGGCCACCGAGCAGGTGATCGCAGCCGTCAAGCGCCTACGCGAACTCTCCCCCCTGTACGAGATGGTCCAGGAGGGCGTGGACCTCTCCAAGATTCAATGGGACGCCCACTAGATACGGCGACCCAACGACCGGTAACCCAACCCACCACGAGATCTTCAAATGGCGTACAGCGACAAGGTCCTTGAGCACTACAACAACCCACGCAATGTGGGCTCGTTGGATAAGTCCGCGGACGACGTGGGCACCGGTGTTGTCGGCGCACCCGAGTGCGGGGACGTGATGAAACTACAGATCCAGGTCGAGGGCGACACGATTGTGGACGCCAAGTTCAAGACCTTCGGTTGCGGCTCGGCCATCGCCAGCTCCTCGCTGGCCACCGAGTGGCTCAAGGGCAGATCACTCGATGACGCCATGGCCATCAACAACACCGAAATCGTCCAAGAACTCTCCCTGCCCCCCGTGAAAATCCACTGCAGCGTCCTGGCCGAAGATGCCATCAAGGCCGCCATCAACGACTTCAAGAGCAAGCAGGGCACCGACCCGAGCCAAGCCTAGATCCATGTCTATCTCTCTTTCAGAAAGGGCCGTCAAGGAAGTCAAGCGCATCGTCGCGGAGCAGAACCTTCCCGAGGGCACGGGTCTACGGGTCGGCGTCAAAGGTGGGGGCTGCTCGGGCTTCAGCTACACGCTGGGGTTCGATGACAACCAGAACCCCACCGACCAGTTGAGCGAAGTCGACGGCGTTCAGATCATGTGCGACCCCAAGAGCTTCTTGTATTTGAACGGTACGGTCGTGGATTTTGAGGACAACCTCATGGGCCGCGGGTTCAAGTTCACCAATCCAAACGCCTCCAAGAGCTGCGGCTGCGGAGAGTCCTTCAGCGTCTAGGAGCCACGTCCCCTACCATGAGCGCCTGTCCTGATTGCGGCGCCGCACTGCAGACCCCCTTGGTCTGTGAAGGCTGCGGTGCCCTTCAAACCACCCAGGACAACCCATCCCCCTTCGAGGTGCTTGGGCTTGTTCGCGGATGGACCGTCGATCGCGCTGAACTGGGACGCAATCTGCTGCGCCTGACCCGCCTGACGCACCCCGACTTCCATGAAGCCCATGGAGAAGAAGCGCGGGATCTTGCGGAACGCAACACCGCCCTCGTGAACAGCGCCTACTCCACACTCAATGACGACGTCCTGCGCGCGGAGTGGCTGCTGGCCGACATGGGCGCGCCCTCTCCCGACGAGGAGCGGCAGATGCCCCAGCAGTTCTTGATGGAGGTTCTCGAGTGGAACGAAGTCCTTGAAGAGGTGCGCGTCGGGGGAACGGAACAGGACGACCACCGTCGCCTGGAGGGCTTGCGCACGGACCTGCAAGCCCAGCGTGCGATGAGCCTGAGTCAGTTGGGCCAACGACTGCAGGCCGCCGAACCGGGAGACCCGCAGACCTTGCGTCAAGAACTCAATACCGTGCGCTACCTGGACCGAACGCTGAACGAGCTGGACGAACTGGCCCTCGAAAAATCCTCGACAAGAGGCGACTGACCCCCACACACCCCATGGGCTACATCGAACTGGACGTTCTCGACGGTGCGCCGCGACGCATCGTGATTGGCATCGACCTCGGCACGACCAACTCCCTGGCGGCGCTCTGGGAGGACGATCGTCCGGTCATCCTGCGCCAGGAGGGAACGACGGGGATTGTGCCCTCGGTCATCAACTTCCCCGGCGAGGGGACGCCCCTCGTGGGCAAGCAGGCGCGGGCGCAGGCCGTGGTGGATCCCCAGCACACTCTCTTCAGCGTCAAGCGTCTCCTCGGCCGTGGACTCGCAGAGCTTAGGAGCGAACTTCAAGGCCTGCCCTACGCGATCTCCGAGAACGAGAACGGGGTCCTTGAGATTGAGATGCGAGGCCAGACCTACACGCCGCCCGAGTTGAGCGCGCTCATCCTGCGCGCCACCTGCGATGAAGCTTGCGCCGCTTTTGGGAACGCCGAGGTCGCGAGTGCCGTCATCACGGTTCCCGCCTACTTCGACGACGCACAACGTCAGGCCACGCGAGACGCAGCCCGCCTGGCCGGGATTGAGGTGTTGCGCATCGTCAACGAGCCCACGGCGGCCAGCCTGGCCTATGGCCTCGACCAGAAGGGCGAAGGCACCGTGGCGATCTACGATCTGGGAGGGGGCACGTTTGACGTCTCCATCCTCTCCATAGAGGAGGGCGTCTTCCGGGTCCTGGCCACGAACGGGGACACCCAGCTCGGCGGGGACGACTTCGATCGGGAGATCGTGGAGCTCATTCGCGAAGGCCTGGCCGGAGAACTCAGCGCGGAAGATCTGGCCGACCCTGCGTTCTTGCAAGCCGCTCGTCTGGCCGCCGAGAAGTGCAAGATCGCTCTGTCCTCGGACCCGCGACATGAAGTCCACCTGAGCTTGCCCGACTTGGGCCTCAACTGGCGGCACCGGGTCACGCGTGAGGAGTTTGAGGAGCGCATCTCACCCCTGGTGGACCGCACCCTGGACTGCTGTCGCCGTGCCATGGCCGATGCTGGGATCAAGCCCTCCGAGCTCGATGAGGTGGTCCTGGTGGGTGGCTCCACCCGAGTTCCCCTGGTGCGCGCCCGCACAGAGGAGTTCTTCGGCCGGCCCCCGCACACCGAACTCAATCCCGATGAGGTCGTCGCCCTCGGGGCGGCCGCCCAGGCCCAGGTTCTCATGGGCGGCACCCGCGACATCCTCCTGATGGACGTCACGCCCCTGTCCCTGGGGCTGGAGACCGTCGGCGGTGCAGTCTCCAAGCTGATCGAGCGCAACTCCACCGTGCCGTGCAGTGTGACCGAGGGTTTCACCACCTACGTCGATGGCCAGTCCGGTATCGACTTCAACATCGTCCAGGGGGAGAGGGAGATGGCAGCGGACTGTCGCTCTCTGGGCCGCTTCAAGTTGACAGGCCTCCCCCCCATGCCCGCGGGAATGGCCCGCGTGGCCGTGTGTTTTCACATCGACGCCAACGGGCTCCTGACGGTAACGGCGAAGGAGGACACCTCGGGAGTGCGAGCGGAGATCGAGGTCCTTCCAAGCCATGGTCTGAGCGAAGAAGACATGGAGACCATGCTGCAGGCGGGCTTCGACAACGCCGGCGAGGACTTTGATCGCCGCCGGGTCGCCGACCTCAAGGCCGAGATCGGAACGATGCTGTTGGCCGTCAAGAAGAACCAGACCGCCGCCGACGAGAAGCTCGACCCGGAGAGCCACAAGGATCTGACGGACGCCGCCGCGCGCGCGAACAAGGCCTGCGAGAGTGACGACCTGGATGAGATCCGTAGTGCTCGAGACGAGTTTGAGCAGGCGTCCCTACCTCTGGCCGCCGTACTGATGGACCACGTGGTCAAGGGCGCCATCCAGGGCAAGTCCCTGGACGAGGTCTAGGGAAGCGCTGGACCACCGGCCGGCAAGAAGCCCCTGGCACAGGCCAACTCCGCCGCCAGGAGCGCCCCACCCGCCGCCCCGCGCAGGGTGTTGTGGCTGAGGCAGACGAACTTCCATCCGAGGACCGGACACTCCTGGAGGCGGCCCACAACGCAGGCCATGCCCTTGTCCAGGTCACGGTGCAGCAAGGGCTGGGGAGCGCACTCATCGGGGAGATAGTGGACCGGACTCTCCGGTGCGCTCCACAGCCCCAGCGCCTGAGGCTCGGCGGAGAACTCCGCCCACGCACCAAGAATCTCCTCGCGCGTCGCTGAACGCTCAAGCTCCAGCGACACGCACTCGGTGTGCCCATCCTTGACGAAGACGCGATTGCATTGGGCGCTGACGGCCAGGTCCGCGTGCACGATGCAATCACCATCCAGGCGCCCCAGGATCTTGGCCGTCTCGCGCGACATCTTCTCCTCCTCGCCATCAATGTGCGGAAGCAGATTGCCCGGCTCTTCCATTCCATGCACGGGGCCGACTCCTGCGCCCGATAGGGCCTGCAGGGTGACGGCATGGACGCTTCTGATTCCGAACGCCCGATGCAGGGGGGCCAGGGCCAGAGCCAGACCCACCGTCGAACAGTTGGGACCGGCGATGATCCCGCCCTTCCAGGGTTGGTGTTTCAGCAGCTCCAGGTGATCGGCGTTGACCTCGGGAACCAGCAGTGGAACCCGTGGATCCATGCGGTGGCAGGCCGTGTTGGATACCACCAGCGCACCCGCCTCGGCCCATGCACGCTCCACGTCTTCGGCAACAGCCGCATCGAGGGCCGAGAAGACGAGAGGGATCCCGGGTCGCGGATCGACGTCGCCCACTGGGGTCTGGGCCAAAGATGCACCCAGGGGCACGTCCAGTGCCCAGGAAACGGCCTCACCGTAGGGCCGACCAGCACTGTCCTTCGATGCCCCCAGGGCCGCGATGTGGAAGCTGGGGTGGTCCCCGAGCAGCGAGACAAAGCGCTGTCCAACGCTGCCCGTGGCTCCTAGGACGGCAACGGGGATGGAATCAGGTGAGGGCATTGGTTTGGAGTCGAGAGCCAAGGCTCCCGGGGCACGTTTCAACCGAGCAGCGACTTGCCATCCATGCCCGCGGACAGGTCCATCCCCATCAGGCCGAGCAGGGTCGGTGCCACATCGGCAAGTACTCCGCGTTCGCGGATCTGCGACCCTACGAGGGCGTCGCCGCAGAAGACGACGGGAACCGGGTTCAGGGTGTGCGCGGTGTGCGGCTGGCCCGTGGTGGGATCCCACAGCTGTTCCGAGTTCCCGTGGTCGGCCGTGATAACGGTAGTGCCCCCGCGCTTGCGCACCTCCTCCACGATGGTCTTCAGACAGGCATCGACCTTTCCCACCGCGGCCGAGGCAGCATCGAAATCCCCTGTGTGACCGACCATGTCGGCATTGGCGAAGTTGATGATGTAGACGTCGGTCTCGTCCTCGGCCAGGGACTTGCAGATGGCGTCGGTCACGCCCTGGGCGCTCATCTCGGGCTGCAGGTCGTAGGTGGCCACCTTGGGGCTTGGGATGAGGATGCGCTCCTCCCCGGGGTAGGGTGCCTCTTCCCCGCCGGAGAAGAAGAAGGTCACGTGGGCGTACTTCTCGGTCTCGGCGATGCGCTTCTGGCGCAGGCCCGCCTGGCTGACCAGCTCTGGGAAGAGGCCCTCGAGAGATACCGGAGGGAAGCCCACCGCGAAGGGGAAGTCTTCACGGTAGCGTGTCATGGTCACGATCTCGGGCTGCACCCTCCGCTTGCGCTCGAAACCCTCAAAGGCCTCTGCGTGCAAGGCGTCGCAGATCTCACGCACACGATCGGAGCGGTAGTTGAAGACGATCAGGCCACTTCCGTCCTCGATGCGGCCCTGGTCGGGAGGACCGATCACGACCGGCTCCACGAACTCGTCGCCCACGTCCGCCGCGTGGGAATCGGAGATGGCCTGTGCGGCATTGTTGGCGCACGCTCCGATGCCCTGCACGAGGAGGTCGTAGGCGCGCTCCACACGCTCCCAACGCTTGTCGCGGTCCATGCACCAGTAGCGACCCACCACCGAGGCGATACGGCCCACCCCGGCGGCAGCCAGATCCGCTTCAACCCGCGCCAGGTGCTCAGGGCCCGAGCGCGGCGGCGTGTCGCGCCCATCGGTGATGGCGTGCACGAACACGGCGTCGGCGGGCATCCCACGCGCCGCTGCAAGGAGCAGGAGGTGACGCAGGTGCAGGTCGCTGGCATGCACGCCCGCATCCGAGACGAGGCCCAGCAGGTGCAGGGGTTTGCCCTCCCGCACGAGACGGTCGATGAGCTGGACGAAGGCGCCACACTGGGCAAACGAACCATCCTCAATGGCTGCGTTGATGCGAGTGACGTCCTGATTCACGACACGGCCAGCGCCCAGGTTGAGGTGGCCGACCTCGCTGTTCCCCATCACGCCCGTGGGCAGCCCCACTTCACGGCCACAGGTGGAGAGGAGCGCATGCGGGTAGCGCCCCAGCAGATCGTGGAAGTACGGCGCGTTCGCTGCGATGGCGTTCGACTCCGTCTCGGCCCGGTGCCCCCATCCATCAAGAATCACCAACAGCAGGGGCTGGGTCATGGGCGCCCTCCGGTCAGGCTTGTCTCGCAACCGTGCCCCTCTTCGCTCATACTGCGAGGATCGCTCGCCGCGGAGTGACATATCTCAAGAACGATGGTGAACCACATGGAATGCAAGCAACGCCCCATTCAGGCCGCGACTAGATCGGAAGTCTACACCCCGGGCCCTGACCCGATCGACCCCGCAATCCGGGGGGCTCCCCCGGAGGTCGTGCGTGCGGTTCTATTGACCCTGGCGCTGGTATTCACCTCCTGCCAGAACATCTTCACCCTGGACGACGACAAGGTCCTGGGTGCCGAGGCCTACGTTTCGTTGCTGTCAGAGGAGACGCTGGTGCCGCCGGGACCTACTACGGCTATGGTCAAGGGGGTCACGAACAGGCTTGTGGCAGCTGCGCGCATGGTGGACCCCCAGGTCGCCAACGTCTTCGATTGGGAGGTGAAGGTCATCCAGAACGACGAGGTGGTGAACGCCTTCTGCCTGCCTGGGGGCAAAATGGCGGTGTATACGGGCATCCTGCCCGTGGCCGGGGACGACACGGGCCTGGCCGTGGTCATGGGTCATGAGATAGCCCATGCCATTGAACGCCACGGTACGGAGGCCATGACCCGCCAGTACGGTGCGGAGGTTCTGATCCAGATTATCTTCGAGGGCACGGCCCAGGAGTGGGCAGGGCTTGGAAACAGCCTGCTGCAGTTGAGCTACGGCCGCGACGCCGAGTTGGAAGCGGACCGCAAGGGTCTGCTTTATATGGCGCGGGCCGGGTACGACCCGCGGGCCGCAGTGACTTTCTGGACGCGCATGGCAGACCTCGGTTCAGGAGCCCCCCCTGAGATCCTCTCCACACATCCCTCCAACGCTCATCGCATCAACCAGATCCGGTCCCTGCTCCCTGAGGTGGTCCCGATCTACGAGGCGAATCGGGCGAATACCCCCTAGTGCCACACTCGTAGATTGCTGACTGTAAGTAGTTTACCGAAAACGACTTAGAGTTTTTGTTCAACTCGGCTGGAGGATACTTTTCGGCGAAGGTTCTGGCATCGGAGTCACCCTCTAAGAGGATACTCCCGGACGCTGGGTCCCTCCCCCGCCGCCCATCGTCCCCCCTGTCTCTTGAAAGTCGCATTCACTACGCCGGAGATCTTCTCCCTGGTTCGCAGGACCAACCTCGCGGAGATTTCCGAGTTCCTACCAAAGACCCTGCACGCCCTGGGAGCGGACGTGCGTGTCTTCATGCCTCTGCATGGGGATCTTGCGGCTGAGAACATCCTGGACCTGGCGTTCGCGGGCGATGTGGTCATACCCGAGGACAAGGGAGAGCTGACCCTCAAGGTCTATACGGCCACGCTGCAGGGTACGAACCTGCCCTTGGTCATGTTCGACCACGCTGAGCTGTTCCGCAATCGGCACCCCTACGGTGACGACAATGGCCCCTATGCGGACAACTGGCGGCGCTACGCGGCCTTCGCCCGGGGCGTCCTGGCGTCCTTTGAACTGCTGCGCTTCTCGCCCAGCGTGATCCACTGCATGGACTGGACCTCGGGGCTGATTCCCCTGTTCCAGGAGCTTGAGTACCGTTCACAAGACCCCAAGCACCCGGCGGCCAAGGCTGGCACGTACTTCGCTCTGCACAACCTGGCCATGCAAGGGACATTCGAACGCGAGATCTTGCCCAAGATAGGGGTTCCCCTTGAGTACTTCCGCTCGGTGGATGGTTTGGAACTCGGGGGGCGCGTCAACTTCCTCAAGGCCGGCATCGAGTTCGCCACGATCGTCGGGACTCACTCTCCCAACCAGGCCCTGCGCCTACAGGCCGAGGAACGGGGGGATGGGCTCGACGAGTCTTTCAAGAGACGTAAGAAGGAGCTGGTGGGTGTCCTGACCGGCATCGACTACCGCGCCTGGGACCCGGGCACGGACATGCTCTTGGCCCAGCCCTACTCACTTGAAGAGGCGGACCCGCTGAAGGGTAAGCGCAAGTGCAAGGCCGCCCTGCAGGAGGGGCTGCGCCTTGCTGTGGAACCGCGTACGCCCGTTATCTCCATCATCGGTCGCTTCGACTCTGACAGCGGATTCGATCTCTTGGCTGAGGCCATCACCCCCATCCTGGAGCGCAGCACCCAGCTGGTCATGATGGGTCCGGGCCAACCCGAGGTGCTTGAACGCCTGCGCACGGTAGAGCAGACCTTCTCCAACTGCTGCCGCGTCCTTGAGGGCTACAACGTCAATACCGCCCACACCCTGATGGGCGGGTCGGACATTCTGCTCCTCCCTGGCCACTTCCATCCGTCCAATTCCCTGTGTGCCATCGCCATGCGCTACGGCACCGTGCCCATTGCATACGGCAGCAGCGGCCTGGAAGACACAATCACCGATATCCAGAAGGACCCCAAGAAGGGTTCCGGCCTGTTCTTCGATCACTATGGAGTTGGCAGTCTGCTCACGGCCCTTGATGCGGCCCGCAGCCTGTTCAAGAAGTCCAAGGACTGGAAGATGTTTGTTCGACGTTGCATGGAAGAGGACTTCTCCTGGCGAGAGAGCGCCAGGAACCATCTTCTCGCCTATCGACGAGTTACCCGCAGGGCACGTCCCGGCAAATGAACGACTCGCCCAGAACCGTAGTCGGGTTGGACCTGGGTGGCACACAAGTCAAGGGGGGCTTCGTCTTGGAAGGGGAACAGGGCACCCCCGACGTGGAGCAGACCTTGGCCCGGACGGTTGCCATGGACACGGACCTCGACGCGGGGGCGGACGATCTCCTGGACCGTCTCGCCGGCTTCGCACGAGAGCTCGGCTCGAATGGCCCCCTGGGTCTTGGCGTCCCTGGTGTGTTCGAAGAGCCGGGGGGCCGTCTGCTGCGTAGCGCCAACCTGAAGACTCTGGAGGGGTTGGACCTTGGAGCGGAGCTTGCCGACCGACTCGACCTCCCACGCGAGCATGTGTGCGTGGACAATGACGCCAACGTGGCCACCTATGGAGAGCAATGGCTGGGCGCGGGGTCCGGCATCCAGGACCTGATCATGCTCACCCTGGGCACGGGTATCGGAAGTGGCCTCGTCATCGACGGACAGCTGTACAAGGGCCCCACCGGCAAGGCCGCAGAGGTGGGACACATGGTGGTGCGCAGCCTCCCGGCCAACGGATCCGAGGACCCCGACCTGCGCTGTGGCTGCGGCGCCTACGGCTGCCTTGAGCGGCTCGCCTCTGCCTCCGCAGCCATCCGACGGGCGGGTGCTGCCGGCCTGGACACGGACTTGAGCCAGCTGTGCGAGGTTGCGCGGGCACAACCCGGTCCGGAACGGGAGCTCCTGTTTGAGATCGGATTCGACCTGGGCGCGGGCCTGCTGGCCACGACAGCCGTCCTGGACGTGACCTGCTACGTCATTGGAGGGGGGTTCGGTCGCAGCCTGGACCTCTTGGAACCTGGCATCCACGCAGCCCTCGCCGAGCGCGACTACGGCCATGTTCCACCCCGGCTGCTGCCCGCCACCCTCGGGGCATCCGCTGGATGGATCGGAGCAGCCCGCATGGCCCTCAACAGCCTGGACTGAATCAAGGGGGCATATGGCTCGCGCTTGATGGCGAGCTAGAATCGCGTGCCATGCAAGAGCAGATCGTCACACAGCTGCGGGCCATCGTTGGGCCCGAGGGGATCCTGACGGACCCCGCAGCGCTCTTGGCCTACGAGTCCGATGGGCTGACGCTCAAGCGCCACCGGCCAGAGCTGGTCCTGTTGCCACGGGACACAAGCGAGACAGCGCAGTGCATGCGGGTCCTGCACGAGCACGGCATTCCCCTGGTGCCACGGGGAGCGGGCACAGGCCTGTCGGGCGGTGCCACGCCTGTGCCCAACGGGGTCTTGGTCGGCACCGCACGCATGCGCGATGTTCTGGAGCTGAACGTGGAGGATCGCTTTGCACGGGTGCAGGCGGGCGTGGTCAACGTGGACCTCACGCGTTGCTGTGATGACGACGGACTCTTCTACGCTCCCGATCCCTCCAGCCAGATGGCCTGCACGATTGGCGGCAACGTCGCAGAGAACTCGGGTGGCCCCCACTGCTTCAAGTACGGCAGCACGACGCGCCACATCCTGGGGCTGGTGATCGTGACAGCCACGGGCGAGGTGCTGCACCTGGACGAGCCCGAAGTCGACCCCGAGGGATTGGATCTGGTCGGCCTCTTCGTGGGCTCCGAAGGCATGTTCGGCGTCGCCACGGAGATCACCGTGCAGCTCACTCCGGTCCCGCCGGTGACCGAGACCCTCTTGGCCATCTTCAATGCCCTGGACCCCTGCTGCGATGCAGTAAGCGATCTCATCGCCGCGCGCCTCGAGCCCTCGGCCATCGAGATCCTCGACAAGCTCACGATCCAGGCGGTGGAGGCCAGCGTCTTTGCTGCGGGCTACCCGCAGGAAGCCGAGGCGGTCCTCCTGCTCGAGGTCGAGGGCCGTGAGGCCGCCGTGGAGGACACGGTCGAGCGTATGCTCCCCATCCTCGAAGCCCACGGGCTCCTTGAAGTGCGCCGCGCCAGGGATGCGGGCGAGCGTCGCAAGCTCTGGGCCGGTCGCAAGGGTGCCTTTGGTGCCATGGGCCGCATCGCCCCGGATCTCTACGTGGCCGACGTGGTGGTGCCACGCACCCGCCTGCGGGAGATCGTGCGCTACGCCACGGATGTGTGCACAGAGCGCAATCTCAAGATCTCCAACGTCTTCCACGCGGGGGATGGGAATCTGCATCCCAACATCTCCTACGACCGGCGCGACGAGGACGAGGTGGCCCGGGTCCTTGAGGCCGGTGATCTGATCATGGAGGCCTGCATCGAGTACGGGGGCTCCCTCTCCGGCGAGCACGGGGTGGGGCTTGAGAAGCAGGCGATGATGAGCCGCCTCTTCACCCCCGATGACCTCTCGGTCATGGAGCGCGTACGCCGCTGTCTGGATCCGGATATACGCCTCAACCCGGGCAAGATGTTTCCGGTTCGCTCCTGCAAGGAAGTACGACCGCAGCTCGCAGGGTCGTCAGGGGAGAGCGCCTGATGTCTGCCCTGCTCGAAGCTCTCGCCAGGGAAGGCATTGAAGGGGAGCTCCTGGGCGGCCAGCCCCTGGCCCTGCCCACGAACGAAGAACAGGTGCAAGCCGTTCTGAGGCGAGCCCACACCGATGGCATACGGGTGCTGCCCATGGGCCTGGGGAGCAAGCTGGAGTGGTGCCGGCCCGAGTACTCCAGCAATGCCGACCTGCTCCTGAGCACCCGGCGCCTGGACACGATCGTCGACTACGTGCCCGGGGACGGAACCCTCACGGCCCAGGCCGGCTGCACCATGGCACAGCTCGAAGAGCGGGTCCGCGCCGGCGGCCACCGCCTCACCCCGGCAGTCCCCCTCCCGAATGTCTCGACCCTGGGCGGAGTCCTCGCTGCGGGTCAGTCCGGTCCCGACCGGCAAAAGCGCGGGCCCGTTCGCCATCACGTGCTGGGCATGCGCGTGGCTCTGTCCGACGGGACCCTCGCCCGTAGCGGCGGGCGCCTGGTCAAGAACGTGACGGGCTTTGACCTGCATCGCCTGTACACCGGCTCGCGGGGCACGCTCTGCATTCTCCTGGAGGCCAGCCTGCGCCTGTTCCCGCGCGCCGATGAGCACACGCATCTGGTGCGAGAAGAAGCAGAGTTGGACCGGGTGCTCGCGCGCTGCCGCAGCCTGCGCTCGCTGGAATGTGAGCCTCTGGCATGGACCCTGGAGAACCACAGCGGGTCGTGGCGCCTGCACGTGGCCCTTGAGGGACGTGGCCGTGCCCATGAAGAAGATGTCCGGGACGTGGAGAGGGTGCTGGCCCCCCAAGAGGTCTTGCGTGGGCCAGACGCAGATGCGGCATTCGATTCCCTGCGTGACCTGGAAGCGAGCATGGGCTGGGGGCAGGCACGCGTCCTGACACGTCCGTCCCGCCTCGGGGCCGTCCTGCGCAAGCTGGATGAGGAAGGAGGCCTGCAATGGACCGCGCAGATGGGCCTGGGCGAGCTGTGCCTGCGCCTGCCCGACCTTGAGGAATCCCCCGCCGAGCAGCAGGTTGAGCGCCTGAACGGGTTGCGGGAGATCCTCACCCCGCTTGGCGCGCGCCTGGAGCCCCGCAGGGTCCAAGCCCAGGCACATGCGGAGCTGGCTCCTGCTCTGGAAGCGCAGCCGGCCCTGGATTGGATGCACCGCTTGCAGGACGAGCTCGACCCGCAGGGACAGTTGCGCTCGCCCTCTTTCCCGGGGAGGCGGACGTGAGCACTTTTTCGAGAGAAGCAGGGGCCGCCCTGATCGAGCACGCCCAGAGCCTGGACTGCATCCACTGCGGGCTGTGCCTGCACACCTGCCCCACCTATCAGCTCACGGGCAACGAGAGCGCCAGCCCCCGCGGGCGGATCCACCTGATGCGTGCTGAAGCCGAGGGGCGCATCGAACCCGATCACAGCTTCGAAGAGGCGATGAACTCCTGCCTCCTGTGCTTGCGCTGCGAGAGCGTGTGCCCCGCAGGCGTGCGCTTCGAGTCCATGATGGAGAGCTGCCGGGACGGGCTGGACTCGGTGCGGCCCAAGGGCTGGCTTGCGCGCCTGGCGAGGCGTATCGGGTTCGGGCGCATCCTGCCCAGCCGCACGGGCATCCGGTTCACCTTGGGGGCGCTGAAGCTGGCCCAGATCCTGGGCCTGACCCGTCTCGCGCCGCTGCTCTTGGGTGCGCGTGGGCGCGCCCTGGCCTCGCTCCCTTCTGTCCCCCCGCGAGCCGAGCGACAGCCGCTCGACCTGGCTGCGCCCGCATCGGGATCCGAAACGCAAGAGGCCTGGCTCATGGAGGGCTGCGTCATGCCCGAGCTCTTCGGCCGTGTGAACCGGGCAAGCGCAGCGGTGCTCGCGGCAGCGGGCGTGCACTGCCGCACCCGCGCTGAGCACACCTGCTGTGGCGCTCTGCATGCTCACAACGGCGACCTGGCAGGTGCACGCGACCTGGCCCGCTCAACGATCATCGCCTTTGAGTCCTCCGAGGACATTCCTATCGTGGTCAACAGCGCGGGCTGTGGCTCACACATGAAGGAGTACCCGCGCCTCTTCACCGAGGATCCCGAGTGGCTTGACCGGGCACAGGCCTTCTCCTCCAGGGTCGTGGACTTCACCGAGTTCCTGGCCACACCGGAGCGGCTCGATCCATTGAAGTCCCGGCTGGGACGCAGCAAGTCCGGGACGCTGGCCTTCGATGATCCCTGCCATCTTTGCCACGGCCAGGGCGTGCGCTCTGCACCGCGAACCCTGCTTGCGGCCATCCCCGGGGTCGACATCGTCGAACTGGAGGATCCCGAGGCCTGCTGCGGCTCGGCGGGAATCCACTCCATGCTGCGACCGGAGGACTCCTCAGCCTTGCTCGCCGACAAGCTACGAGACCTTGAGCGCAGCGGTGCGCAGACGCTGGTCACCGCCAACCCGGGCTGCCACATGCAGTGGGCCGGGGGCCTGGCTCAGGCGAAGCCAGGCAAGCAGGTGCAGCACATCGCCGAGGTGCTCGCCAAGGCTCTTGAACCGGACGCGTCCTAGGAGGCCAGCTGCTCGCGTACGCGCAGCAGCAGGTCCTTGGTCAGCTGGATGCCCTCAGCCTCGGTGTGCTTCGGGCCCTCGTACTCTACCCCCACGTACCCGCGGTAGCCCGCCTCCTTGACCGTGGTCATGAGCCTGAGGTAGTCGCTCTGGGTCTCGTTCCCATCGGCGTCGAAGGTGTGGGACTTGGCGCTGACGGCCTTGGCGAAGGGCATCAGCTCCGCCACACCCTTGTAGCGGTCGTACCACTTGCCGCCCCCGAGGTTGAAGTTGCCGAAATCCGGGAGGGTGCCCACCCGGGGATGATCCGCCTTGACCATGACCCCAGCCAGCCACTCACCGTTGGACGAGAGTCCGCCGTGGTTCTCCACGATCACGTTGATGTCATAGGGGTCGGCCACCTCGGCGAGGGTGCGTAGGGATTCGGCGGCGCGCCCCATGCCGTCCTCCCAGTCCGATGCGCCCGCGGCGTTGACACGGATGGAGTGGCAGCCCAGGTAGGCGGCGGCCGCAACCCACTTGAAGTGGTTGCGAATGGCCTTGGATCTGGCACCGTCATCCTTGGCGGCCAGTGGGCCCTCACCGTCCACCATGATCAGGAGAGAGCGCACACCCTGGTCCTCTGCGCGGGTGCGCATCTCCTGCAGGTACTTGAAGTCCGTGGCGTGCTGCTTGAAGAAGGAGTTGACGTACTCCACGGCGTGGATGCCAAAGGTCTCCTTCGTGTAGCGCGCAAAATCCAGGTTGTCCAGGTCGCGCGCACCCAGGCTACGGTGCAGGGACCACTGAGCCAGAGAGATGTCAAACCAGGGCTTCTCCTCGCGAGCGATGACGCTTGCCAGGGCCGGATCGAGAACCACGGCACCGGTGGCCAGTGCACCCAAACCACTCTGCAGAAATGAACGGCGTGTATGCATGAATCTCAGCCCAGAAGTGAAGAGGGGATGTCGAAGGCACGACCCATGATGGGTCGATTGACGATACGACGCACCTTGGCCGACGCGGCGGGCCCGAGATCCGCAGCGGTTTCCAATGCGGCAACAGCCACAGCGGTTCCGAGTGAAGCCTCGTGCAAGCCCAGTTCACCGGCGGCCACGAGCGCGCCTTCCAGGACACCCTGCGCCACGGCACCGAAGTCTGCGCCCTGGCCGTCGGCATCCACCATCATACGCTTCACCCCTGCGCTCAAGAGGTCTGCCGGATCGAGTTGGCGGCCAACGGCGGCATGGGTCACACCAATGGCTCCCCCGCGGGCCAGGTGCCAGAGGGAGAAGGCGCCCTTCTTGTTGGCCAGCACGAGGCCAGCACAGGCCTCTCCCGTCTGCTCGGCCTGATCGGCTTCACCCCCGAGGGCACCGAAGAGC
>PVBE012144598.1_pt1 | contig 53211 bp, 45 predicted proteins | sample 1631181 | NCBI WGS metagenome assembly PVBE01 (sample SAMN08397723, study PRJNA350692) | Marine metagenome, whole genome shotgun sequencing project. | isolation source: water | place: Pacific Ocean | collected 2012-04
ACGGAGCGCACGATCTCGGCCCGCTCCAACTCCTGCAACAGACGGCGCACCATCCGCACGGGCTCGTCCAGGAGATCGGCGAGCCGTTCGGCCGTCGGCGGATCGCCGCTCTGCCGAAAGGCCCGTCCAACCGCGACGGCCAGCTCCACGGCGACCGTTTCACTCTCCGCCGGACTCAGCTCTCCGACGCGCATCTCCCGACGCGCAAACTTCAGATTCTGAAACGCAAAAGCCACTTCGGCACCCAGCAAGAGCACGGCCCAACACGCGTAGAGCCACACCAGGATCAGCGGCACCGCGGAGAGGGCCCCGAAAACGGCCTGGTAGGTCGCAGCCCCCACCTGGAAGTCGACGTAGATTGCGCGTGCCACCGAAAACAAGATGGCAGCCACTGCACCCCCCAACGCCGCGGCGCGCAGGCGAACCGTCGTATTCGGAAAGAACCAATACAGGAATGTGAAGCCCAGGAAGAGGAAGAGCACCGGCATCTGGGCCAACCCCAGGCCGTAGAGGCGCGCAAAGAATGGATCCTCGAGCAGATGCTCCACGATCGACCCGCTCTGGAGTGTCGTGCCGAGGCTCACCGCCACCCCGGTCGAGATCGGGGCCACCACCATCACGGCCAGATAGTCCGAGCAGCGCCGCGGCCAGCTCCGATTGCTCGAAACGCCCCAGATATCGTTGAGCGTCTGCTCGAGATGACGCAGCGCAAAGATCGCCGTGCCAAACACCAGAGCCCCACCGATCGCTCCGAAGCTGGCGAAATTCAGATTGCCCACATAGCCCCGAACGGTTGCCTGCACTTCGGGTGCCACGCTGGTGAGTTGTTCGATCGCGAAATCGACCAGCGTCTCGTCCCCCCCGACGAGTCGCAGCACCGCGAAGATCACGCCGAGCATCGGAATCACCGAAATGGCGGTCACGTAGGTGAGCGCGCTGGCTCGCAGCAGCAGCTGATCCGACTGGAAGCCGCGAACCGTCAACGCGACGAGCTGGGCCAGGGCACGCAGGCCTCGCAGCATGACCGGCTCGCTGGGATCGTCATACCAGAACTCGCGCTCGATGCGGCGGCGGAGCCTGCCAATGGGACCGATGACTTCGCCCTGTGTCGGCTTGGAGAGCGTCTCGCGAGACCCACCGATCGGGGTTGTCGATTCAGCCACGATCAGCACCTCCAGTGGTCGGGGCAACGCGAGGTGCGGGAGCCTCCGCGCGTGAGATCGAAGACCCGGCGCCCGGCGTCCCCGGCTCGAGCCAGGTGGAAATCCGCAATCGGATCTTCGGACCGATGCCCGGCACGCGCTCGAGATCTCGCAGAGCCTCGAAGGGTACCCGGTCTCGAGCCGCAACGATTGCCCGTGCGCGGCTCGGACCGATATCCGGCAAGGCTTCGAGCTGCAACCGGCTGGCGCGATCGAGCGCCAGCCGGTGTCCAAAGAGAAGCCCACCGACGCCGCGAGGCTGGGACGCGACCTCCCCTGCCCCACGACACACCACGCGTCGGGTTCCCCAGGCATCGAACTCGACGCCGTCTGGATTCGAACAACTCGGCTCCGGATCCCCGGAACCGAGGCGACTCATCCCCCAGATCGCAAGCGCCAACATCAGCAGCCCCGTCGCACGCCCCTGCGGACCCGGGCCGACGCCCGCACCCCCGCCGGCCATCGCCAGCCGCGAAGCGCGATGGGTGCGCTCGCACCAATCCTGCAGAGCGGACTCGGCTGCCCGACCGTGCGCCGTGACCCGGGCGCGCCGTCCACGACGGGGCACCCCCTCACGGGCGGCGGACGCCTCAGCCACCGAAGGGCCTTCGAACACGATCTCGAGCCGCTCCGGACCGAGCGCCCCCGGAAAGCGATCTGCCCACTCGGTGGCCACCACCGCACCGACCTCGAACAGGTCGAAGAAGCCGATGGATTCGAGCTCCGCCTCCGAGTCGAGTCGGTAGAAATCGACGTGCTGAAGAATCCTGGGACTGGCCGGCGACTCGCTGTAGATCGGATACTGCTGCGCGATCACGAAGGTCGGGCTCGACACCAGAGCGGGGTCGACACCGAGTCCATCCGCCAGACCCTTTACGAACTCGGTCTTGCCAGCGCCGAGCGGACCGATCAGTCCAACCACCAGCCCGGACTCTCCGATCGATCTCCCGAGCTCGGCCGCGACGTCTCGCGTCGTCTCAGGGTCCGGGGAATCGAAGCTCCAGGTCTTCACCGTGCTCCTCCTGCTGGGCCCCGGCCGCCAGCGCCGCCAGACACTCGGGCAGCGAATCGGCGAGCTCCCCCGCGAGCAGGCCGAAGGGCAGGCGACCCCGCATCAATCGATCCGCCGCCCCGCCGTGCCACCAGGCAGCCAGCCCCGCGGCATCGAAGGCCTCCATTCCAGATGCGAGCAACGCCGCGACGATGCCGGTCAGGACATCGCCCGTGCCGCCCGTCGCCAGAGCGGGGCCGCCGGTGGGCACGACGAGCGACCGCCCCCGCGGATCGGCCACGACGGAGGCCGCCCCCTTCAATACGACGATCGCGCCGCTTCGATGCGCCAGCTCCCGAGCCGCCGCCATTCGATCCCGATTGACTTCGCCCGCTTGCGTGTCGAGAAGGCTGGCGGCCTCTCCTGGATGCGGCGTCAAGACGGTGGCCGAGCGCCGCTCCCGCAGCACCTCCAGCTGTCCGGTCAGGGCGCGGAGCCCATCGGCGTCGATCACCAGGGGCCGCTCGATCGAGCGCACACAGCGCGCCACGAGCTCGCGCAGGTTCGCCTCGCGTCCGAGGCCCGGGCCGAGCGCCACCGCGTCGCGTGCATCCGCCAGCTCGATGAGAAGCTTTTCCGCGTCGGGGCCAAATACGCCTTCGGGCGTCGAGGCCACGGCCTGCGTCATCGCCTCGATGGGAATCCCGTCCAGTTCGGCCTCGAGCCCCGCCGGATACGCCACGGTCACCAGCCCCGCGCCCGTGCGCGCGGCGGCCCGCGCGCACAGTCCCGCCGCACCCATCTTGCCGGCGGATCCCGCCGCCACGAGTACGTGGCCAAAGCTGCCCTTGTGGGCGGCTCGGGGGCGTTTCGGAAGGCGCGCGATCACGGCGCGCGCGTTCCACAGCTCGACCCGCTCCGAACGCTCCTCGGGCGGGTCCGCGATCCCGACGCGAATCACTCGGATCTCGCCGGCATGACTTCGTCCCGGCTCCAGCGCCAGGCCGATCTTCGGCAGCGAGATCGTCAGGGTCCGATCCGCCTCGATGGCGGCGCCCAGGACCTGCCCGGTGTTCGCGCAGATTCCGGACGGCATATCGACGGAGAGCACGGCCAACCCGGCGCTGCGCGCCGTGGCGATCGCCTCGATCAGCCGGGCCAGCCCCGCCTCGATCGGGCGGCGAAGTCCGGTGCCGAAGAGCGCGTCGACCACCACGGAGGTCTCCTCGAAGAGTGCCGACCAGTCGAGATTTACATCAGCCACTCGGTGGCTCGCAGCGACCCGCCCGAGACGCTTCCAATTCAAGGCGGCATCGGCAGGCAGCTTCTGCACATCGCCCACCAGGATCGCTTCGGCAGCAATGCCTTCCGCGTGCAGGTGACGAACCAGCACGAAGCCATCGCCACCATTGTTGCCAGCGCCGCAAAGAGCTCGAATCGGCAATGACGGCCGCCCGCCATCGCGACGCAGATCGAGCGCCGAGGCCACCAGACCGCGGCCCGCGCTCTCCATCAAGACCTCGCCTGGGATTCCGACTTCGGAGATCGTGTGGTGGTCGAGGCGCCGCATCTGCTCGGCCGTCACGAGGGGCCAAACACCCTGGCGATGGCAGGCAGCCGGGGGATTCGAACTCGGGAGATGGGTCGGCATCGGATCCCCTCCTCGGGTCGCGCCGAAGCGGGCCACCCGCACGGCCCGGGCCGATGGCAGAGCCACTTCGATTGCGATGCTAGCCAATGACGCCGCTGGTCGATGATGCCGAATGCCCGCCTCGAAAGCGCGCCCGCGAACCCGAGTCAACGCATGGGTTCGCGAAAATCGCGGACGGCGCGGTCCAGTCCCACCAGCAGCGCACGCCGCGCCAGGCTGGTTCCGAAAACGACTCGCTCAGCCGGCGGCGCCGCATCCAGCACTTCGCGAACATTGCGATCGTCGAGACCGCCAGCGACCGCGATGCCCAGCCGAAGCTTCGATGCGAGGCGAGCGGAATCGCCAAGAGTCACCAGCACACCACGACGCTCGGCATCGGGAAGATCGACGAGATGTCCCGTAAAGAGCTCCACATGGCCAACGCCCTCGGCGTGGAGCGCGCGAATGGCATCGAGATCCGGAGCGACGCGAACTGCCGTCTTGATGCCCGCCTCCGCGAGCGAGCGCAGCACACTGCCGAGTCCGGACCCGGTCACCCGCGCATCCACCGGGGGCGCATGCCCGACCGCCTCCATTCGGTCTCCGACGAGCACGACCCTGTCGGGTCGAGTTTCGAGCGAGACCTTGAGCATGTTCTGGGAGATTGGCATCTGTAGCTCGAGCGAGCGCGCCACTCGTCGCAGTGCATCGACATCGCTTTCACGCACCGGCTGCAACTCGTCGTAGATCGAGAGCCGCAGCGCATCGACTCCGGCGAGCTCCGCAAGGCTGGCCGCGGCCGCCAGGTCACTGCGATCGTCTCCAGCGAATTCGCGCTGCGCCAACCAACTGTCGAGAGACACGACGATGCGCACGGCTAGGCCCCTCCGCCGAGGGCTTGCTTCAGCTCGTTGGCGAGGTGGTTGGCGAGCTCATGGACCCGAGCCTCATCGCGGCCTTCGACCATGACCCGCGCCTTGTTCTCGGTTCCCGAATAGCGAATCAAGACGCGGCCGGCGTTTTCCAGCTCCCGCTCGACCTCCTCGATCGACTCCTGCAGCGTCGACAGCTCTTCGAGGGGTCGCTTTGCGTCGACGCCGATATTGACCATCACCTGCGGAAACCGCTCGAAGCCTTCGGCCAACTGTGATAGCGACTGGCCGCTGCGTGCCATCAGCGCCAACATCCGCAGCGCCGACATGATGCCATCACCGGTGGTCGAATCATCGAGAAAGAGGATGTGGCCGGACTGCTCACCGCCGAGGTTGTAGCCGCCCTTGCGCATCTCCTCTACGACATAACGGTCCCCGACCGGAGCACGAAGCAGCTCCACACCGATGGCGTCGAGGGCGGTCTCGAGTCCGAGATTGCTCATCACCGTCGCCACGACGCCGTTGTTGGCGAGCTCTCCTCGCTCGTGCAATTCGCGTGCGCAGATCCACATCAAGACGTCGCCGTCGAGAATCTGACCCCGCTCATCGATCAGGGTCACGCGGTCCGCATCGCCATCGAGAGCGATGCCCAGGTTGGCGTCCAGATCTCGCACCTTGGCGGCGATGCGATCGGGATAGAGCGAGCCACATCCTGCGTTGATGTTGCGCCCGTTGGGCTCGCAGCCGAGTTCGAACACCTCGGCCCCCAGTTCGCGCAGTGCCGTCGGCCCGACGCGGTAGCCCGCTCCATTCGCACAGTCGATGACGATACGCATGCCTTCGAGAGTGAGATCGCTGGGGAATGTATTCTTCAGATAGACGATGTAGCGGCCACGGGCGTCTTCGATTCGCCAGGCTTGACCGACCTCGTCGGGGGCCACGCTGACTCTCTCCACCTCACCGGTCGCGATCAGCTCTTCGATTCGCAGCTCGTCGACATCCGGAAGCTTGAAACCATCGGCCGCGAAGAACTTGATGCCGTTGTCCTGATAAGGGTTGTGACTGGCCGTGATCATCACGCCGGCGTTGCAGCGCATATCGCGTGTCAGGAAGGCCAACGCCGGCGTCGGCACAGGGCCCACCTGGATCACGTTGACGCCCATCGAACAGATCCCCGCGGCCAGAGCATCCTCGAACATGTATCCGGAGAGCCGCGTGTCCTTCCCGATCAGGATCTGGTGCCGCTGGCCCTGACGCGCGCGTTCGCGAAACAGGTGCGCGATGGCGCGGCCCAGAGCGAGCGCGACCTCCGGCGTCATCGGATGAACATTGGCAGTGCCGCGAACGCCATCGGTTCCGAACAACTTCCGCTGGGGCTGCTCACTCACGCTTCATCCTCCGTCACTTCGGCATTCGGCTCGGCCAACGAATCCGGAATCGGGTCGGGTTCGATGCGGATCTCGACCTGCACCGGCTCTTTGTTCTCCGCCCAGACGGTGCCACCGACCAACACCAACCGAGCCTCCCGCTTCTCGCTCGCAGCCAGGCCTGCGATGTCGATCGACTCGGTGACGACGGCCGTCAGCCGCATCACCTGGCTACGTGCCCCTTCGAGCCACACCTTGGCGGGAACCACCTCCACCCCGGCGAGGTGGAATCCCGGTGCCGGTGTACCCGCTACTTCGGCATGAACCCCCACCGCCTTGCGTCCTCGCTTCTCAAAACGAATCTGAATTCGGGAGGGGGAATACCCCACAAAGGAAGAACCGACCGGATGATCGATGGTTTCGACATCGACCTCGTAGACCGCCACACCCGGCTTTCCGCCCCGAACATCGATTCGATATTTCAACTCATCGGGCTCGAGGTTGCGCAACGCCGCCCGGCTCCCTCGCAAGCGTACATTGATCGCGTCGGAGCTCTGATCCGTTACGACGAGGCTCTCCTCCACGCCGACGAGTTCGACCGGCACGTCGAGAGATTGAAAAATGCTCGAAGTCCCCTGGGCCACAGCCCAGATGAAGACACTGATTGCCAGGGCCAGGGCCAGGACGCCCAGCCGCAGATTCTTGAACCGCGACTCCATGGGTCGCTCTCCTCCCCTCGGCAGCTTGGTGACTGCTGCTTAGTGACAGCTGCTTGGCGAATCCCTAGCTGGCAGTGGCCTGCCCAGCCTCCCGCCCGTCGGCGACCTCGAGTCGTCCGCTGAGATCGATCGCCTCGGGCAGCTCCTTGCGCTCGCCGCTCAGGATCTCGCGCAATACGACTCGCAATCGCGGTGGGTCGAGTTCGCGAAGCATCTCGCCTGCCAGTACGACTGAGATCCGGGCCGTCTCTTCGGACACGACCACGACCAAGGCGTCCGTCTCTTCCGTGATCCCCACGGCCGCCCGATGCCGCGTCCCCACCCCTTCGGGCAGGTCCAGGCGCAGAGTCAAGGGCAGGATACAGCCGGCCATCGAAACGCGTCCCTCTCGAACCACGACCGCGCCGTCGTGAATCGGCGATGACGGCTGAAAGATGCTGACGAGCAGCTCCTTCGAGATCTGGGCATCGACGGGCACCCCGGCCTCGATCAAATCACCGAGATTGCTCTCGCGTTCGAGCACGATCAGCGCACCGTGGCGGCGCTGTGAAAGACTGCCGGCCGCACGCACGACCTCTTCGACGACCTGCAGCTCCTGCTCCGCAGAGAAGGACGGGAAAAAGCCCCGTCCCACCCTCGCCAGCGCGCGCCGGATTTCATTCTGAAACAGGATTACGATGATCAGCACCGCGGAGCCGAGGAATCGTTCGAGGATCATCCCCAGGGCCGCGAGTTCGAAGAGTTCGGAAACCAGGGACAGGGCGATCAAGACGATCAGCCCCACCAGGATCTGGATTGCCCGGGTGCCGCGGATCAGCAACAGCAGCCAATAGATGCCCGCAGTGACGATCAAGATATCGGCCGTGTCGCGGTATGGGCTGAACCGGGAGTTGAAGAACTCCGTCAGATCGCGCCCAAAATTCCACAGCACTTCGATCACCCGCGCCCTCCACCTCCGGTCATCAACTCGGCATCGGCTCTGGATCCGGGATCGTGCCGCCGGACGGCTCGCCCTTGGTGTCCCGCTTGCCCCTTGGATCGGCGCGAAAGGTCCCGACCTCGTCTCCCTCGACCTTCATCTCCGGCAGCCTCTCGCCGCGAAGCAATATCTCAAGGTGGTGGCGCTCGAGGGTCTCGCGCTCGAGGAGTGCCTCGGCGATGGCATCCAGCTTGTCGCGGTTCTCGAGCAGCAGCTTCCGGGCCTCATCGTATTTCGAGGTCAGGATGCCCGCGACTTCCTCGTCGATCTCCTCGGCCTTTGTCCCGCTGTAGCCCTTCTGACTCACGAGGTCCTTGCCCAGAAAGACATCATGGCCCGAGTCCGAGTAGGAGACCGGACCCAGCTTCGCACTCATGCCGTATTCCGTGACCATGCGCCGCGCCCAATCGGTCGCCTGCTTCAGATCGTTGGCTGCGCCAGTCGAGAAGTGGTTGAAGACGATGTCCTCCGCCGCTCGACCGCCCATCCCATACCGAATCACCGCGTAGATCTGGTGCTCGGTGTAGCTGAGCCGATCCTCTTCGGGCAGGGTCTGGGTCACCCCCAGCGCCATGCCGCGTGGAATGATCGTCACTTTGTGGACGGGATCCGAATGGTCCGGCGTGAGTAGCGCGACCAGCGCGTGCCCTGCCTCGTGATAAGCCGTAGTGCGCTTTTCCTCGTCGGACATGATCATGCTGCGGCGCTCGGCGCCCATCATGACCTTGTCCTTCGAATCCTCGAAATCCCGGTGCGCCACGCGCGTGGCGTTGCGGCGGGCCGCCAGCAGCGCAGCCTCGTTGACGAGGTTCTGCAGATCGGCTCCGACGAAGCCCGGTGTGCCGCGGGCCTGGATTTCCAGGTCGACGTCATCCGCGAGCGGAACGCGCCGCGTGTGGATCTTGAGAATCTCGAGCCGGCCCCGGACGTCCGGTCTCGGTACGACCACACGCCGGTCGAAACGACCTGGACGCAGCAGCGCTGGATCCAGCACATCGGGCCGATTGGTGGCCGCGATGAGGATCACGCCTTCGTTGGTCTCGAAGCCGTCCATCTCCACGAGCAGCTGATTCAGGGTCTGCTCCCGCTCGTCGTGACCCCCGCCCATTCCCGCACCGCGGTGGCGACCGACGGCGTCGATCTCGTCGATGAAGATGATGCAGGGGGCCTGCTTCTTGCCCTGAAGAAAGAGATCCCGGACCCGGGAGGCACCAACGCCGACGAACATCTCGACAAAGTCACTGCCGGAGATCGAGAAGAAGGGAACGCCCGCCTCGCCGGCGACCGCCCTGGCGAGCAGGGTCTTGCCGGTCCCGGGGGGACCTACGAGCAACACGCCCTTCGGAATGCGCCCGCCCAGTCGAGTGAATTTCTTCGGTTCGCGGAGAAATTCGATGATCTCCTCGAGCTCGGCCTTCGACTCTTCGATGCCGGCCACGTCCTTGAAAGTCGCGGACTGTTGATTCTCGTTGAGCAGGCGCGCCTTCGATTTACCGAAGCTCATGGCCTTGCCACCCCCACCCTGCATCTGCCGGATGAAGAAGATCCAGAGGCCGATGAAGAGCACCAGCGGGAACCACATGATCAGGATCTGGCGCCAGAAGCTGCCCTCGTCTCGGGGTTTCGCCTCGATGCGAACCCGGCGGTCCTCGAATTCGGCGTGGAGCTTGTCCGTCATGCCGCTGGGGGGCGCGTAGGTCGTGAACTTTCGCCCGTCGGTGTACTTGCCGCTGATGTGGCCGTCTTCGATCAGGATCGACTCGACCTGGCCGGTCCGCACGCTTTCGGTGAACTCGCTGAATGCGATGCTCGGCGGCGCGGTCTCGGTCTTCTTCAGCGTCGTGAAGAGCAGGAGCATGACCACCAGGATCACGACCCACAGAGCCAGGTTCTTATAGAATTGCTGATTCACACAATGCTCCGATCGCCCGGGATCGGGCGATTGCTGGTTGGGGCGCTGTCCTGTCGGCTCGCACTGGACGCTCGAGGCCGATCCTCATCCGGTCTTTCATCCGGGCCATCATCCAATCGGGAGACGGCGTCCCTTCGCCAGCGATTCCACTTTCATTCATTCATTCTCCGATGGTCATTCTCCGACTGTGTTCGATTTCCCCTTGGACTCCGCCGGCGTGTGCGGACCCCTCGAACGAGCTGACCGACCGAAAGGATCAGACGCTGCGGCGTCGAGGCGGGTTCGCGCCGACGCGGATTTACTCCCGAGTTTCGCGTGGGCAACCCCCGATTCGGAGAAAACCAAAAAATCCGTTCAATCTCGCCCGTGTACCCTAGCATCATCGGCCCGGCCGGACCCGTTTTCAGCATGGATCGGCCCAAGCACGAAGGCCCGATCACCGCGACGGAGGGTGAGCCCTCGGGGCAGCTCGAGGATCTTGTCCCTTCCGACGGAGCGCCCACGCCGAAGAAAATCGAGAACCCTCGACAGATGCACGCGCGTGACGTCTCGATCCAGCCCGGCCGCGAGCAGCGCTCGTCGAGCCAGCCGGCGCGCCAGAGCCTCCGGCAGCAACTCCCAATCGTCCAATGCGAGCTGGACTGTGCTTCTCTCAATCTCGATTCGTCCCTGGGCGGCGTTCTCCACGAGCAGCTCGATCCACTCGACGTCCCTGCTCTGTGTTTCGGCCAGATTGCACAAGCTCCTGAGCAGCCGGGGGTTGAAACTTTCAGCCAGCCCCGGAAGCCAGTCGAGCCTCAGGCGGTTGCGGGCGAAGGAACGGTCCTGATTCGACTCGTCCTTGCGCCAGTCGAGGCCCCGGTCCCTGGCGAAGTCCTCGAAGCGCGCGGGATCGATGTCCAGCAGCGGTCGGATCCAGCGCCCGTCGCGACTGACAGCAGCCATCGCGGCCAGCCCATCCGGACCCGTACCGCGCAGGATTCGCAACAGCACCGTCTCGGCTTGATCTCCCTGATGGTGGGCGGTGGCGATCCAACGGGCTCCCAGCTCTTCTGCAATGCCGAGGAGCGCCTTCCGACGCAGCACCCGGGCCGCCTCCTCGAGCGTCGGGCGCATGCGACTCGGACCGCTCTCGCGCAGCGTCCCGGGCTCGACGCGACGGCATTCGAACGGCAGCTTCTTGCGGCGCGCGAGGTCACTCACGAAACGCTCGTCCGCCCTGGACGAAACGCCCCGCAGCTGGTGATTCACGTGCCCGACGACCAGCTCGAGCCCGAGCCCCGGCGCGACCTCCAGCAGCAATTCGAGCAGCACGCGTGAATCGAGCCCCCCCGAAACCGCGACCAGCAGCCGCCCCTGCGCAATTCCCCATCGCTCGAGCGCGCTTCGACAATCGGTTGAGAGCATGGCCCGAGCATACCTCGCGGCGAGACCGGGCCCGAGCCCCGCCCGTCTGGCGGTCCGCGGGTCCGCCGGTACTCTCGCCTCGCGCCATGAAACCCCACACCCGATCCACACCCCCTGACCCCGGAGCGTCCCCGCTCGAGAACCCGTCGGCGATTCACAATGTCGGAAGCTGGATTTCGCGCTGGTCCCTTCGCCGCCCGGATCGACTGGCCTGGGCCGACGATGCCGAGCGCGTGAGCTACGCGGAAGCCGAGCTGCGGATCCGGCGTCTGACCGCCTGGCTGCTCGCGCAGGACGTCCGAGCGGGCGATCGGATCGCCCTCTGGCTCGGCAACCGCGCCGCGACCCTCGAAGCCCTGTTCGCTTGCGCACGCGTCGGTGCCATCGCCCTGCCCATCAACGCACGGCTGACAGCCGCCGAAGTCGCGTTCCAGCTCGACGATTCCCGGCCCAAGCTCGTGTTTGCCGAGCCCGCCGGCCGGGAGCGCGCCGAGCAGGCCGTCGCACTCGCCGCGCACGCGACGCCGCCAGTGGTCGAGGTCGGGGCCGAACATCAGTCGCGGCTTTCGGCCGAGCCGCCGACGCAATACTGCGCCCGGGTCGTGCCCGACGATCCAATGCTCCTGATGTACACCTCGGGCACCACGGGAAAGCCCAAAGGCGCGCTCCTGCCCCACCGCAAGGCGCTCTACAACTGCCTCAACGCCCAGCTCTTCTTCGACATTCGCAGCGAGGATCACGTGCTGGTCGTCGCTCCCCTCTTCCACTCCCTGGGTCTGCAGATCCTGGCGCTGCCAGCGCTCTATGCCGGTGCCAGTGTCCGCCTTCAGCAGGGCTTCGACCCGCAGCGAGTCTGGCAGACCATCGAGGCCGAAGGCATCACGTATTTCGGCGGCGTTCCGACGATGCATCAGCGATTGCTCGACGCCCTCGCGGCGGACCGACCCCCGGTCGCTCCGCCGCCCTCGCTGCGTTTCGCATTTACGGCCGGAGCCGCCGCGTCGCGGGAGCTGATCCAGGGATTTCATCGACACGAGCTGCTTATGAAGCAGGGATACGGTCAGACCGAGACCTCGATCCTCACCTGCCTCGAGCCGGAACAGGCGCTGGACAAGGCGGGCAGCGTGGGACGCCCCGTCTTCCACGCGGAGCTGCGCCTGATCGACCCGGACACGATCGCCGGCCCGCCGGATGGCTGGCGCGACGCGGCGCTCGGCCAGGTCGGCGAGATCGTCGTGCGCGGCCCGACTACGATGCTCGGATACTGGGAGCGACCCGAAGCGACCGCCGAGACCTTGCGAGACGGCTGGCTGCGCACGGGCGATCTCGCGACCCGGGACGAGGACTTCGATGTCACACTCGTCGGTCGAGCGCGGGAGATGTACATCTGCGGTGGCGAGAACGTGTATCCGGCCGAAATCGAAGCCACCTTGATCGAACACCCGTCGATCGCCGAGGCGGCCGTCGTCGCCGTCGAAGACGCGCAATGGGGCGAGGTCGGCCGCGCGCACGTCGTCCCCAGAGCGGGCAGCAGGATCGAGGTGGCCGCCATCGTCGACTGGCTCGACACGCGTCTGGCGCGCTTCAAACAGCCTCGAGAGATCGTCATCGAGCGGGCGCTGCCGCGAACCGCGAGTGGCAAGATCCAAAAACATCAGCTCCAGAGCCGCAGCTGAATTGCCGCATTCCGGGAAATATTCTCGATCCCGCGTTAGATTGACCAAAACCTCGGACAGCGACCCCGTTGGGGGCCGTGTGTTTCCTCCCCCCGCACCGCAACCAGGGCAGTCCCGGTTGCCGGGGCGGCGGTCAGCTCGTCCAGCCAGGACATCACAAGGAGTCCCTCATGGCAGGCGTCATCGTATTCGGCACCGGCTTCGGTTGCCTCACCCACGTGCGTGCCTTGCGCGAGGCCGGCTTCGAGGTTTGCGCGATCGTCGGAAGGGATCCCCAGCGCACCGCCGAGCGGGCAAAACGCTTCGACGTGCCCCTGGCACTCACCTCGGTCGACGAGGCGCTCGCCATCAAAAGTGTCGACGCCGTAGCCATCGCAACACCACCGGCGACCCACCACGCACTGGCCCTCGCCACGGCCGCAGCCGGCAAACACGTGCTGTGTGAAAAGCCCTTCGCCGCCGACGCCAACCAGGCCCAGGCAATGTGCGACGCGGTCCAGCGCGCGGGCGTGGTTCATCTTCTCGCCACCGAGTTTCGGTATTCGCCGGGCAACGCCCTGCTGGCACAGATCGTGCGCTCGGGCAAGCTGGGCGATCCGATCGACGCGCAGTTTTCACTCGATGTGCCCTTCGTCGCGAGCGGTGACGCAGGGGTCCCGAAATGGTGGCGAGACGACGAGCAGGCTGGCGGCTGGCTCGGCGCCTGGGGCTCCCACGCGATCGATCAGATCCGCACGACCCTTGGCGAGATCGAGAGCGTGAGCGCCTTCCTCTGCATCCGCGACGATCGCCTCGCCGGAGCCGACGACGGATTCAACGCGCTCTTCAAGACCGCCTCCGGCGCCAGCGTGACGATGCGATCCTGCGCCCGGAGCCACGCCTTCGCCAGCAGCACGATCGTAGTCGGCAGCGACGCCACCGCGGTGCTCGAGAACGACGCGGTCACGCTCCACACCAGCGACGGTGCGCAGCTGCTAGAGGTCCCGAAGGCGCTCGAGGTTCTGCCCCCGAATCCGCCGCCGACCGAAGGGCTCGAGACGGCCTACGAGCTGGGCCATACCGCAGGCACCGACTTCGGGCCCTTTACGCGACTCGGCGAAGTCATGCTAGGCCTGATCGAAGGTCGCGACGTGTCGGCCTGGCCCACGCCCGCGACCTTTTTCGACGGCCTCGCTTGCCAGCGCGTGATGGACGCGATCCGGCGCTCCTCGGCGCGCGGGGGCGCCCTCGAATCCCTCAAGCTCTAGCCAAACCGCGGCCGAACCCCGGTTTGCGAGCCAGAACACGAATCGACGCTACTCGCTCTGCTGCGCAGAGCTCCCTTTACGGACCTTCATGAACAATCCGGTCTAACCGACCAACACAGAACGGAAATCCCATGAGCGATCGCTTCGATCCCACCCAGCAATTTCGCCTCGACGGCAAGGTCGCCCTCGTCACGGGCGGCAGCCGCGGCCTCGGGAAAGAGATGGTCCTGGCCTTCGCCCACTGCGGCGCGGATGTGATCATCGCCAGCCGAAAGCAAGACGCTTGCCTGGCGCTGGCCGAACGAGTCGAAAAGGAGACCGGCCAACGTGCGCTGGCCGTAGGCTGCCACGTCGCAAAGTGGGACCAGTGCGATGCGCTCGCCCAGCGCGCCCTCGATCACTTTGGCCGAGTCGACGTACTCGTAAACAACGCCGGCATGTCTCCAATCTACGAATCGGTTCTCGACATCACGGAAGAGCTCTACGACAAGGTCATGGGCGTCAATCTCAAAGGCGCCTTTCGACTCTCGACGTTGCTGGGCAGCGCCATGTTCGAGGGCGATGGCGGTTCCATCATCGGTGTGAGCAGCGTCGCCGCCGACATGCCCTCGCCCGGAGAGATCCCCTACGGCGCCGCAAAATCGGGTCTGCATAGCATCACCAAGAGCCTGGCCCGCACTTTCGCGCCCAAAGTACGCGTGAACTGCATCATGCCCGGCCCCTTCCTGACCGACATCGCCAAGGCCTGGCCGGCGCAGATGCACAGCAACCTCGAAGCCACGACGCCCCTGCAGCGCGCCGCGCGGCCCGACGAGATCGTCGGCGCCGCCCTGTATCTCGCCAGCGAAGCCTCGAGCTACACCACGGGTTCGATCTTGAAGGTCGACGGCGGGGTGACCTACGGGATGGGCTAGAGAATCGGACCCCGATTCGGCATGAGCTCAGCGGGTCGGCTGCACACTCGTGAAGCACCCCACCGGGAACCGGGAGGCCGCCGAAACCTCTAAGGCTTCCACCGGTTCGAGCCGAGCGAGGGAGCATCCAAGCTCTGCTGGCGAAAAGGGGATCGAGGTGTTGCAAAAAACGAGCATTCTGGCCGCCGCGACCGCGACCCTGTTGGCTCTTGGGGCGGGCGCCGCACACGCGAACGACGAGAGCGACGAGGACCGGAAGGCTAGAAGCGAGCGGATCGAAAAACGCCGGGACGCCCGCGAGCACCGACGCGAGCAGCGCAGGGGCGCGCGCGAGCAGCGAGGCGAGCAGCGCCGGGACCTGCGCGAGGACCGACGCGAGCAGCGCAGGGAAGCCCTGGAGCAGCGGGGCGAGCAGCGCAGAGACACGCGCGAGGACCGACGCGAGCGCCGCCGGCATGCACGCGAGCACTGAGCTGAACACCGCCAGGGCGCGCGCGAGCAGCACAGCAGCGACGAGTGCTCCGCCGCGAGCCGCCGCCGTTGGGGGAGCCGGAGCCGCGGCCGAGCCCCGATTTGCCGGCCAGAACTCGAATCTGCAGCACTCGCCCTGCTGCGCAGGGCTCCGGCTACGGACCTTCACGAATGATCCGGGCCAGCGACCGCGGGCCAAGCGCGCCCCGCTATGGCACCTTCGGTGAGCGCCCGTGATCACCCGCCGAAGTGGGAGGTCGCGATCATGGACTGGCAGCGAGGGCAGATCGAAGACAAACACATCCAATTCATCCCCGCGGAAAAGGGCTGGCTCGCCCTCTTCGAAGAGTCTACGGAGGAGGGCATCCGAATCCACGCCGACCCGGTGATCGCCTGGTGTCTCGGTGCACAGACGACCGACCAGGGCCACAGTGTCGTTTCGTACGGCCAGGCCGTGATCGGCGCAGGTCCCTGGCTCGAAAAGGCCGAGCCCGAGCTCGCCACACACTTCTTCGCCCTCGTCCGCGAAGAACAGCTCGACCCCGACTTCGCCGAGGAGCTGAAACAATCCGCGCGGCATTCGCGTGAAGACATCCTCGAGCAGGCCCAGGACAACATGCAGACCCGACTCCAGGGCCACGCCACCTGGCTTCGCCAACGGCGCGGGGACAAGAGCCAGAAGCCACCCGTCGCGCCGATTCGCATCTTCTAGAAACAATCTCTTCGACCCCAACCCCACTGCCCGCCGAGCCATCGAAGCTGCAACCGGGCTCTCGGACGACGACCTGGAACGCGTCACCGACGGGCTCCCGCGTCGCTGTCGCCCCGACCCATCGCCCCAACGCCGATTCCAATGTGCGGCACGCCCACGCCGTGAGCCCGGTGCGATCGCAGGGCTGTTCACTTGGGAGAGCCGCTCTCGAAGCCAGGCTCGACCCTCGAATGTCCACAAGAGACTCGTTCGGCTGAACGAGACCATCCCCGACGCGGAGACCCGTCACCGAGCGGCGGAAGAGCGGACTCTGGCTCGCGCCGGGGGATGTCCGAAGCGGCCAGCGAGAAGCCCATCGACGCCATAGAGAATGATCGCCCAAAGCCAGCCGACCTGGTGAATGCCAACGGCGCCGCCGCGAATAGGCGGACGCCGAGCCATTGGGGTCGAGGCCTGGGCACGGGCGACGAACGCAGTCCAGATGCCTGCGGGTGGTGCGTGTCTTTGCATCGATGTGAGGGCTACGCCCGTCTGGGCGAGTACGAGCGATGAAATGTCTGAGAAGGAAGCCACGGTCGGAATCGGAATGCCCAAGCTCGCCATGACAGCGCTCGGAGGCGACCGACTGCGTGACGAGGTTCAAGCCGACCGCAACTTGGCCGGCGTGGCGCCGCAGTAGGACCTTCATGAATAATCCGGGCTAGATCCGCGACCATCCGCATCTACGGTGGGGCGACATTGCAGTGGAGGCAGCGGGGCATCGGAAGCTGCTTCTCGGCTCTTGCTTTCGATCTCCAATTTCGCAGGTTGTTCGCAGGCAGACCGCCTGGAGTCTCTGATTTCAGCCCCGCCGCCAAACGAGAAGATTCGAGCCTCTGCAATGGCTTGTAGCGGAATGCAACTGGTAGCGGTGAGTGGACTTGAACCACCGACCTACGGCTTATGAAGCCGTCGCTCTAACCGACTGAGCTACACCGCCCCGTGTCTGTTCTCTCAGCCCGTTTACCAGGCTGCCCGGCTACCAGACTGCCGAGGTTCCGAATCGCCGGATCTCGGCCGCCCGCCTCAATCGACCTCGGTGCCAAGGCGCGTTGGGATCGGCTGGGGCCGGGACGGCCCGGCTGGCGGGCGCGGGATTCTAGCAGGCCCCTACGTCGTCGCCCACGCAAACTCGGTCACCGGCGTCGAGCTAGAGATCCTCGATCACGTCGAGTTCCTCGAACTCCTCGAGATTCTCGATTCCGTCCGGCAAGCCTGGCGAGTCGGGCAAGTCGCTGGCGCGTAGATCGTCCACCAGGGCTTCGAGTTCGGCGACGCGGCGCGCGAGGTCCCCGAGCTCGTCGGCTGAAACGCCCAGAGACGAGGCCGGGGTGGTCGCACGTTCGATGATCTCGCCTCGAGCGAAGCGACTCACCTTGCCGGCCAACTCGTCGAGGTCCGGGATGATCTCTCCGATGCTGCCAGAATGGACGAAGATCTCGCGCAGCGGTTCCTGGGCCTGCCCCGTCGCCACCGGCGCGCATTGCACGTCGAGGCTCGCGCCCTGGCCGAAGCGCGTGAACGATCCGAAGAGCACGTAGTCGGCGCCGACCTCCCGAGCCACCGACAAGGCCTCCTCGAGCTTCGAGGTTCCCTTTTCGGGATCGTCTTCACGCATCAGGTCGATGGCGCCGATGCGCGAAAAGCGAGTGCTCAGCATGTCCGCGAGACCGCCGCGCACATACTCGGGATCCTCGGCACTGTGCACCACGAAGGGCAGCAACAACAGCTTCGGCGCTGCACCCTGGGCGCTGGCTCGGGGCGGGAAGCCGATCGCGGCTGAAATGAGCACGACGAAGAGCAGAGCAGCTCGCCAGCACCCCGAAGCGCGGCGAGGGTCTCGATCGCAGAACATCTCGGGCTCTCCCCCACCTCGGCGGAAACGCGAGGCCGGGGGATTCTCTGGGATCCGTCCGGGAAGATCAAGCCTCGGAGGAATCGGGGGGGCTGTCGTCGACCGGCGGCGGTGTCGGGCCGGTCGTCGGCAGTCGCACGTGGAAAGTCGCACCCTCGCCGGGCACGCTCTCGACTTCGATCGAGCCACCGTGATCGGCGACGATCTGATGGGAGATCATCAGTCCCAGACCGGTGCCCTGGTCGGGGTCCTTGGTCGTGAAGAAGGGATCGAAGATCTGCTCGAGGTTCTCCTCGCTGATGCCCTCGCCAGCATCCGAGACCTGGATTCGAACCCCCGTCGGCGATTCGAGCGGACCATCGTTCTCGATCGCGATCGTGATCTGCCCTCCCGGCCGACTCGCCTGGATCGCATTCAGCGCCAGGTTCAGCATGACCTGGTGAAGCTGATCGCGAACCACCTCGACCTCCAGCAGACCAGTCCCGACCTCCAGGCTCACCACCACCCCCGCGCGATCGGTCTCGCGGTGCAGCAGTCGCACGACCTGCTCGGCGAGCTCGCCCACTGCCACGGTCTCCCGTGGCAGAGACGGATTGCCACCGCTTCGCCCGAGCCGGCTCATGGTCGCCACGAGACCGCGGATCCGATCGAGTTCGCCGCAGGCCAGCTCGTGGTAGTCCACCCAGAATTCCGGGTCGTCGCTATGCCGTTTGGCCGGCGCAAGGTTCATGAAGGTGTTCAGCGAGACCAGTGGATTATTGATCTCGTGGGCCAATCCCGCTGCCAGGGTTCCGAGCGTGCCGAGTCGGTCGACGCGCTGGATCTGAGCCCTCGAGCTCCGCAGATCGTCGACCAGCTGCGCATTTTCGATCGCGACCACCGCCTGCATCGCCAGCCCTTCGACCAGCATGCGACCGTCGGTACCGAGCGACGGTGCGCCACGTCGATTGTCGATGGCCAGGGCGCCCACCACGCCTTCCTTGCCGCCCAGTGGAACGACGAATATTTCCTGCGCCGAAACCTCCGTCAACCAGGCTCGGATGGGCGCTTCGAGCTCCGAGACTTCCGCCGTCATCAAGCGTTGGGAATCACCCTTGTAGAGCCGGTCGAGAAAGCTCGGTGCCGAGTCCGCATTGAACTCGATCTGCTTCAGACCCTCGGCCACCTCGTCGCGGGGCTCGCTGGCGACGAAGCGCAGTGTCATCGAATCGGGCTCGCGCAGCAGCAGCGAATAGCCGTCGAAATCGAGCTCGTCGCGAATCGCCGCGAGCAAGGTGACGGGAAGCCGCCCGCCGTCGATATCGCGATGGAAGGTCCGTGACAGTCGGTTGAGGATCGTCAACTCATCGAGCAGCGTCGCGCGCTCGGCCTCGAGCGCGTAGACCTCGATGGCGCGTTGGATCGTGAGACGCATCTCCTCGGGTTCCCAGGGCTTCGGCACGTAGCGATAGATGTTGCCGTGGTTGATCGCATCGCCGAGGATTTTGCTGTCGCCGTAGGCTGTCACGAGGATGCGCAACGCGCGCGAATCGAGTTCTCGAACCCGGCGCAAGAATTCGATGCCATCGATTTCCGGCATCCGCTGGTCCGAGAGCACGACGGCTATGGGATGTTGAGAGAGAAGCTCGAGCCCCTGCACGGCGCTCTCGGCGGTCAGCACGCTGAAATCGCGACGGAAGGTCAGCTCGAAGACGCGCAGATTCTCGACTTCGTCGTCGACGTAGAGGATCGGGTATTCGCGATGGTCGAGCAGTCGCGTCGGCTTCGGTCGCATCCCGGTCCCCGTTCGGATTCTGAAGGACGAGGACGCGCCGGCTCGAGGAGGCGCGCCCGATGGTCCATCACTCCGCTACGTTTCTGACGGGTCGTCTGATCGCGGAACCCACCCACGACGCCTCGCTCCGCCATCTCGAAAAATTCGGCCAAACCGCCGCGGGAATTGAGTAGAACCTGCTGTCGAATGGTCGCATCGAAGCGCCGCCCGGCGCTCAGGAGCAAAACGCTCCCCCGATCCAGACTTAAAGTATTACTTGAATTTTAAAGAGACTCTGCAGAGTGGCCGATCACCGGCCCGGGCTCAGCCGGGATTCAGCTTCCGGAGCTCGATCCCCGCCTCCACGAGCAGTCCGAGGGCGACCTCCCCCAAGGGGTAGTCGCTTTGATAGACCACCTCCGACAGCCCGGCGTTGATGATCATCTTCGTGCACTGGAGACATGGAGAGAAGGTCGAGTACAGGGTGCCACCCTTCAGCGAGACACCGTGATAGGCGGACTGCGTAATCGCGTTCTCCTCGGCATGGGAGCAGAGACATTCGTCGAGTCGAGTGCCGCTCACCTCGAACTCGTTGCAGCGCGGACATCCGCCCTGATTGCAATTCCTGGTGCCGCGCGGCGTTCCGTTGTAGCCGGTCGAGATGATCCGCTTGTCACTCGTCACGACGGCCGCAACCTTGCGCTTGACGCAATTGGAGCGGGAAGCAACGACCCGCGCGATGCCCATGAAATAGTCGTCCCAGCCCGGCCTCGAGAACGCCAGGTTGCTACTGACCCACGACTGGATCTGCCGCTGCAGCTCAGCGAGGGACGAATCGTTCATGAGCCGGAAGTCGGCGCGTTCCTCGACCGCATCGAGCTGCTGCGAATTCGGATCGCTGCTGGCCCGCTCGCGTTCTTCGAGGGCCTCGAGCTCCGCCACCGACTGCGAATCCCCCGATCGTCCTCGAGCCTGGATGCGCTCGAAGCGCGTCTCGAGCTTGGCATCCACCCAGACCAGACGAAAATCCTGACCGCAATGTCGCAGGATCTCGACTTCGACCGGATGCCGGACCGAGTCGATCGCATAGTTGCGATCGGGCTGGAGCTGGCGCACCAGGCTCTGCGCCAGCACACCGGGCCCGGAAAGGCGCCGCATCTCCTGACCCACTTCGATCATGCGCTCGCGCGTCTCCGACACACCGCGAGCCGCGAGCTCGTCGCGAATCACGTCGGACAACGAGAGCGCGTAAAAGCTTCGAGCTTCCAGGAACTTGACGAGTTCGCCCTTGCCCGCCCCATTTCGACCTGCGACTCCGATGATCATGGCCGGCATGGTCCCCGATAGCGCCCCTTCTGGTCAAGAGGCTGCCGAGAGCAGGTCGCGGGACGGCGCCCGAGTCGGCGCCCGAGACAGGGTCGGCCCGCGAGCCGCGGCGTTGATCGAAGACAGTGAATCTGTCAGGCTGCGCGCATGCGAGTCTTCGTCACGGGCGCCACAGGCTTCGTCGGACGAGTTCTGACGCCCCGACTCGAAGACGCCGGACACCAGGCGATCGGCGTCGACCGGGAAGTGGACATCACCGATTCCGCGGCGCTCACGGGCGCGCTGCGGCGCCATCAGCCCGATGCCATCGTGCATCTGGCCGCGATGAGCTCCGTCGCGACCTCCTGGCGCCAACCCGCGGAGTGTTTCCGACTGAATTTCCTTGGCACTCGAAACCTGTTGCGCGCCGTCGAGGCGATCTGTCCCTCCGCCCGGGTTCTGCTGATCGGCTCCGCCGATCAATACGCCACCACGGTCGCAGGTTCTCCCGGCGTCGACGAGCAGACGCCGCTTCGGCCGCGATCTCCCTACGCCAGGAGTAAAGCGGCGGCCGAGCTGCTCGGCCAATTGGCCGCCGCTCGAAACCTCGACGTGGTGCGAATCCGAGCCTTCAACCACACGGGTCGCGGGCAGCCCGATCATTTCGTCGTTTCGAGCTTCGCGCGTCAGGTCGCGGACATCCGTCGCGGCAGACAGGATCCCGTGCTGCGCGTCGGCAACCTCGAATCCGTGCGCGATTTCCTGCACGTCCAGGACGTTCTCGATGCCTACCTCGCGCTGCTCGATCCAAGTGTCCCGGCCGACGTCTACAACGTGGCGAGCGAACACCCGATCTCGATTCGGGACATCCTGGATCGCCTGATCGCGATGGCCGAGATCGACCCCAGCATCGAGGTCGATCCCGAACGCTGGCGGCCGACGGATTGGTTGGTCGGCGACGCTTCGAAGCTGCGCGCCCTGACCGGCTGGAAGCCACGCATCGCCCTGCAAGCGATTCTTCGCGAAGTCTACGAAGGCTGGCTCGCCGCCGAATCGAGCGCTTAGTCGACACCTCAGGACGCTCATCCCGAGGGCGATCAGAGTGCTCGCGGCCAAGCTGGACTCTGCGGCCGGGCCTCTATCTAGGGACGTCGCGCGAGACACAGACCGACCCAGCGACCCGTCGAGTCATCGAGGCTGCGCCGCGGCGCGGCCTCGACGAGTCCCAGCTGCGCAAACCGACTCAGCACCGGCGCGGCATCCTCCTCGAGCAATCCCGCCAGCACCAGCCGTCCCGTCGCATCGACCCACCGCGCCACGGCACTCGCGATCGGCAGGATCTCCTGCTTCAGCAGGTTCGCGACGACCAGGGGATAGCGGCGCGAGGCCTCCCCGAGCGCCTCGATGGGCCCGACAAAGAAGTCGACGCGATCCGACAGGCCATTGTCTCGCGCTGAGCTGCGCGCCGCTCGAACCGCGATCGGATCCAGATCGAATCCCAACCCCGACTCGGCTCCCAGCACGAGCGCCGCGAAGGCCAGCACGCCGCTGCCCGTCCCCACGTCGAGCACCCGGGCGTAGCGGGCAGGTTGCGAAGCACCCGCGTAGAGGCCGTCGATCCATGCCAGGCCCAGACGCGTCGAGGCGTGGCCCCCCGTGCCAAAGGCCTGGCCCGGTTGGATGACGACCTGCCGCTGACCGGGCTCGAGTTCGACCTCGATGAAAGGCGGTCGCACCACGAGTCGACTCGAGACCCGCAGCGCCTCGAGCCCCTGCTTCCAGGCCTCACTCCAATCGACCGCGGGCACGAGTTCCGACTCGCCGATCACGCTGTCGCGGTCGGCCACCCGTTGAAGCGCCGAGACAATGGCCTCGACCTTGCCAGAGACGGCGTAGACGCATGCGCGATAGCGCCCCTCGGCCTCGAATTCCTCGGCGCCTTCGGCACCCGCTTCGAAAGCCTCCGCCAGAAGTCGCTCGCGTTCGAGAGCGGCCCTCGACGTGAGCCAGAATCGCCGATATTCATCGGCCATGCGTAGTCTCGGTTTCGCCAGCCTGATTCTCGTCAGCCTGCTCTCGAGCGGCTGCTACTACAGCCAACTGGCCTCGGGCCAGCTGAAGCTGCTCTGGTCGCGTCAACCCATCGATCGGGTCCTCGAGGCCCCGGAGACTCCGGAACAGACCCGCTCGCTGCTGCGTCTGGTGCTCGCGGTGCGCGCCTTTGCCGAGGAGCTGGGACTTCGCGTCGACGACCAGTACACGAGCTATGTCGAGTGGCCCCACGACCGCATCATCACAACCCTCGTACGCACCCGCCCCGGCTCCGTCGAGGCGGTCCCGTATCGCTTCCCCTTTGTTGGAGCGCTGCCCTACAAGGGCTATTTCGACCGCGACCAGGCCGAGGCCGAAGCGCGCCGACTTCGCAAAGAGGAGGCCTTCGACGTGTGCGTCAGCGGCGTCTCGGCCTACTCGACGCTCGGGTGGATGGATGATCCGGTGACCTCGCCCATGCTGCGACGGGGCGCCGCCAGTCTGGTCGAGACCCTGCTGCATGAACTCGTGCATGCGACGGCCTTCGTGAGAGACGACGTCGACTTCAACGAGAGCGTCGCCCAGTTCATCGGGCAGGAGGCCGCGGTGCGCTTCTTCAGGGTCGCGCCCGAGGACCGTGAGCTCGGCGCCGGCGTCGCCTGGCCGGAGCCCGAACGGGTCCGGGACTCGATCGCGGATCGACGAGCGATCGCCCGGGTGACCGTGGCTCTTCGCGAACGAATCGTCGCACTCGCAGGCGAACCCGACCCGAGCCGAAAGCGAGCCGACCTGGAGCGCGACGCCCGGGCGGAGCTGGCCGCCCTGCCCCTGCGCGTGCTCGATCCGGAGAAGGTCGCGGCCGGCGCGCGCCTGAGCAACGCCTGTCTGGCCTTGCGCGGAACCTATATCCGGAATCTGCCTCGACATGCCGAAGTCCTCGCGGCGCTCGGGGGCGATCTCGAGGCGATGATTCGCAGGCTGGCCGAGATCTCGGACTCGGACCGCGGCGCCGACGACTTCTATCGGGTGTCCAGCCGCGACGAGCCACGCGACCGATCAACGGCCGATCAGTTCGACCACGCCTTCGTGGACGAGACCGCGAAAGACTTCTAGACAGGCCTCGGCATCGACCAACGCATCATGTGCTCCATCGATCTCGAGCCCGGTGTAGTGCTTGTAGGCCTCGGCCAGGGTCGGCCACTTGTAGCCGTAATTCCCGGGCAGCTTGAGCACGTCGGTCGACGCCTCTTTCGTACAGACTTCCTGGCGTCCGTCGAAGCGGTGTGGCTTGCTCCCGAGACGAAAGAGCGCGGTTCGCATGATCGAGGCATCGAAGGAGAAGTTGTGAGCGACGATGACGTCCGCCTGCATGCAGACTTGATTGAACAGCGAGCAGGCAACGACCGGCGACACCCCGTAACGAGCGCATTCCTGCTCGGAGATGCCATGCGCCTCGAAGGCGCCCGGCTCGATTCGTGCTCCTTCGGGCAGCTGCACGAGCAGCGCATGGCGTGCTCGCGGCTTCCAGTCATCCGTATCCACGAGAATCATGCCGAGTTGGATCAGGTCGGGCTGGCCGGGATCCTCGGGCGGCTTGCGGAACTTGACCATGCCCGTCGTCTCGGTGTCGAAGATGAGTGCTCTCACCGCGGCCGCCCCCCGGCTTCCGGCACTCGCTCCAGAGAGCCCTGGCCGTGCCTTTCTCCGGTGGTAGCACATGCATCGGTGGCTCAGCCCGGCCAGCGCAAGCCAGCCGCTCACCGCGCCCACTCGGCCTCTGATCCGAGCTGCAGCCGAGCGGGGCCCTGGACCTCGACTCGACGGCCACCCGCGCGCCGACCCTCGACGATCGCCAGCAGCGCCGGCGTGACCAGCAGATCCGCGACGAAGGCGACCAGGGTGGCCATGGCGCACAGGCCTCCGAAGATTCGCATATTGGACATCCCGGCCAGGCCGAAGCTGGCAAATCCAATCGCCAGCACAAAGGTCGTGAAGAGCAGCGCCGAACCCGTGGTTCGAAGCGTCTGCTGAATCGCCGATTCGACGTCGCCGAGTTCTTCGAAATAGCGATTGAATTTGTGCATGAAGTGAATCGTGTCGTCTACGGCGACTCCGATCACCGTTGCGCCCACCAGCATCGTCGTCGCGTCGATCGCGATATCGAGCCATCCGGTGACCCCGAGCACCGCCAGGATCGGCAGCAGATTCGGCACCAGGCTGACGAGTCCGCGCCGCAGACTCCCCATCAGCAACATCATCAGCGGTGTGATCACGACGATCGCGAATGCATAGGAACGCATCATGCTTCGAATCACAGCATCGAAAATTTGAGCCAGCAGGGTCATGAGCCCCGTCAGCTCGAACTCGACCAATCCAGCCAGGCGTTCGTCGGCGAGCTCTCGAATATCCGAGAGCAGCTTCGGGTAGAGCAGCGCGTCCTCGAAGGGGACTCGCATACTGATCCGCGCGATGCGAAATTCGGAGTCGACGAACTCCTCGGTGTCATCGCTACCACTGTTTTCGAAGAGCAGAAGCTCCTGAGCGATCGCCTCCCGGGTCTCGGGGATGCGTCGCATCTGCTCGCGGTTCTCGCCCAGAGCCCAATGCGTCTCCTTCACGATATCGAGAATCGACATCGTCTTGCCGATATAGAGGGGCTCCACGGGGAACAGCGCGACCCGAGTCAAGAAGGCATCGAGCGCTTCGAGGAGCGCGGGCTCATAGAGGCCACCGGGCCTCCCCGTGTCGACCACGAGATCCAGGGAGACGGAGCCCCGGATGCCCTCGTCGATCGCCTTCACGTCGACCCGAATCCGATCGCTCTCTGGAAACCACGACAGACCATTGTGGCTGAATCGGATCTGCAGCGCGCCGAGCACGGCGATCACGACGAGCAGACTCGTGGGCAACAGGACTCGAAAGGGATGGCGCGCGGCGAAGCTGCCGACGCGGACCAGAAGACCCTCGAAGGGAAACACGCCGCGAGAAGGCGAGCCCCGGCGCGCCACGGGAAGTGGGAAGATCGCGAGCAAGGCCGGCAGCAATACGATCGTGTAGACGAAGGCGATCCCGACTCCGATCGGCGCCAGGATGCCGAGATGCATGACAGCGGCCATCTCAGCGCTGACGAAGGAGGCCATGCCCGCCGCCGTCGTCACACTCGTCATCAACACGGCGAGCCCCGAATGACCCATGGCACGAGCCACCGAGCTCTCCTCGTCCGCGCCTTCCATCCGATAGCGGTACACGAGCGCGAGGATATGCACCCCGTCGCAGATCCCGACCGTCAGCAGGAAGACCGGCAGGATCTGAACCGCGGTCGAGCCAGGCATCTCGAGCGCAATCATGGCCCCGATCGTGGCGAGCAGACTCAGCACGACGATCATCAGGGGCAGACATACGCCCCCGATCCGACGAAAGAGCATGCCCAACACGAGACTCATCAGAGCCACAGTCACCGGCAGCATGACCCCGAGGTCATGCATCATGCCGACGCTGATGCGATCGGTCATGGGCAACGCCCCGGCCATATGCAGCCGGAAATCGTTTCGCTCGAAGCGGGCGATGAGGTCGTGTAGCCCCCCGACCAGCGCATCGCCCTCGGGCGCGGTCAGGTAGACGAGCGACGCACCGGCCTCGGCATCGATGTCGGCGTCGGCGAAGCCCGCAAGCGGATCGTCCACCTCGCGCTGCTGCGAGTAGGTCGCAGGCTTGATCGCAATCACAGTCATCAGGCCATCTTCCGAGACGAGCGCATTGCGGTAGAGCGGATTCGACAGGACGAAGCGACGGATGCGCTCCAGGTCGGCCTGGGTTTCGGGCCATTCCTCGAGCAGCTCCTCGACGATCAGACCCTCCGCGTCCGCCCGCGTCACCCGCGCATTGAGCAGGCTGTCGACCTCTTCGACGTGGGGCACTTCCGCTTCGATCGCGTGGTGAAGATCGCGAAGGCGCTCGAGAAAACCGGGATCGAAGAGATCGGGAGCAACGATCGCCAGCAGGATCAGGTCGTCGCGACCAAATTGATCGCGCATCGCGTTATAGGTAACGACCGCGGGATCGTCGGGAAGCAGCAACGATTCGGTGGAATTGTCGATGGTCAGGTCGGAGAGATGGCTCACGAGCCAGCCCGTCACGAGCAGACTCCCTGCGAGGGCGATCCATCGGTGCCGATAGACGATTCGCCCCCAGGACTCGAAGCTGAGCTCGACTCGCGCCTGCCACCCGGAGTCGACTCCCGAGGCTCCGGACATGCGCTGGTCTCCTCCCCGTCGGTTCTCGACACGGCCGCTCGGCGGCCAGCACAGAGTGGACCCGAAACGGCCGCGGCGCCACGCCAGCAGCCCGTTGAAGACCCCCCGCGGAGCCAGGCGTGCCTCTTGATGAGGTGGAGAGCGCGTGAGATCGAGGCGCGGTGGCGGCCCTAGCCGGCCTGGGCAGCTTCGCCACGCAGAGATCGTGCCCTCTTCACGTCATCAGGAGGCGCCTGCCTGGCGACAGCGGGGGTCTTCAACGGGCTGCTGAATCCCGAGCGAGCCGTCAGTCTCCCGCGCAGCGATCTGTGGCGGTGCCAGCCGAACCCCGATCAGACCTATTGCCACCCTTTTCGGTGAACGAATTCTGGGGTTAACTGCCGTTGGTCGAAGCCCCCCTGAGAGCTGAGGAGGATCAGAATGCGTCGCAACGGGTTTTCTCTGGCCATCGTTCTCAACCCGCGGACGCGGCTCGACCGAATACCCGGCAGGCGGCTCCTGATTTCGCTGTCGGCAGTCGTCACATCCCTCGTGCTGGTGACGGCCAGCCCGATGTGGGCGGCCGACGAGCCCAAAGCACGAGAGATCATGGTCCAGGTCGACGAGCGCGACGACGGCGACAATCAGACCTCGAACATGCAGATGGTGCTGATCGACAAACGGGACAAGCAGCGAGTGCGCGAGCTGCGATCGTTCTCGAAAGACGTCGGGGAGGACACCTATTCGATGATGTTCTTTCTCAGCCCCGCGGATGTCGAGGATACCGGCTTTCTGACCTACGACTACGACGATCCCGACCGCGACGACGATCAGTGGCTCTACCTCCCGGCCCTCAAGAAGACCAAACGCATCGCGTCCAGCAACAAGAGCGGAAGCTTCATGGGCTCCGACTTCTCCTACGCGGACATGACCGACCGACCCCTCGAGAAGTACGAGTACAGGCTGCTGCAGGAGTCGGAGCTGGGCGGTCATCCGGTGTGGGTGATCGAAGCGACGCCAATCGACGCCGACGAGATCCACGAGACCGGTTACACGAAATCGATCCAATTCGTGCGCAAGGACAACTACGTCGTGATCCGTTCGAAGATCTGGGTCAAGAAGGGCAAGCGAAACAAGTACATGGAGGTCCAGACCCTCGAGCAGATCGACGGCATCTGGGTCTCGACCCTGATTACGATGACCACGAAGAAGGGCAAGAAGATCATCCACAAGACGGTTCTTCGGACTGACGACGTCATGTTCAATCAGGCCCTCGATCTCGACGATTTCTCGATTCGTGGACTCGAAACCGGCCCTTGACCCGTGCGCTTTCGTCTCTGGATCCGGAAGGCCCGGGCCCTGCTCCTGGCTTGGGCGCTCTTGCTGAGCCTGTCTGGCGTCGCCTCGGCAGACGACGAAACCGACGATCTGATGGGGGGCTTCGATGACGATTTCGACGCGTCGCAGATCGGCAACCAGGACGATCGGGTCCACCCCTGGCTGGCGGCCATTCCCTTTGGCGATGTGCTGGCGGAACGGGTCGACCTGAGCGGCTCGCTTGCCACGGGGATCGTCTACAACTACCGCCCCCGCTCGGTCACACATGGAGACGATCCCACACGGCGAACGAACTACGGCAATCTCTCGAGGCTCGATCTCGACGGATTTCTTCAGCTCGACGTCCAGCTGACGAGCGACTGGCAGCTTCGGGCCGAGGCACTCGGCTGGTACGACTTCGTCTACCGAGCCAAAGGCCGCGGCAATTACGGCGGAGCCGTGATCGACGTCTACGAATGGCAGGTCGACTCGGGCGAGGTCTACATCACGGGGCCGCTATCGGACGAGATCGACGTCACGATCGGGCGCAAGATCGTCAATTGGGGGCGCTCGGATACGTTTCGAATCGTCGACGTCGTCAATCCCCTCGACCAGAAGGAGCCCGGTCTCGTCGACATCGAGGATCTTCGCCGCCCGCGAAGCATGCTCAAGCTCGACGCCTCGTCGGGGCCCTGGAGTGGCACGCTGTTGGTGATTCCCGAGCGCCGCTACGACCGACGCCCTCCACCCGGAAGCGATTTCTTTCCGGATGGCCTGGGCAGCCCCCCGATCGATAGCGACGGCGACTTCGAGCAGATGCCGGACCTCGCGGCAAAGTTCGGGGGCAGCTTTAGCGGCTGGGACTTCACGCTCTATGGCGCCTACGTCGACGAAAGCTCGCGCGTCGTCGACTTCACGGCAGCAGGATTGCCGCGCTCGGAAGCGAACCGATTCGGACTCTTCGGTGCGGCAGGCAATTACACAGTCGCGAGCTGGCTGTTCAAGATCGAGACGGCCTTCCTGACCGATCTCCACGTGCTGCGTGCGCAAGGCGGCTCGCCCGTTCCCAAGGGCGACGACGCGGATCGCATCGACACGATGCTCGGCGTCGAGTATTTCGGCCCCGACGACCTGATGGTCGCCCTCGAAGTCGTGAACCGCCATTTCCTCCGCTCCACCAGTCAGTTCATCAGCGCGAACCTACAGACCGATCAGAGCCGTTTCGAAACGGCGCTACGAATCTCGCGCCCCTTCTTCCGCGAGCGCCTCAACATCACGTTGCTCGGCCTCGTCATCGGCGAACGCTTCCACCAGGGCGGTCTCGTGCGGGCTTCGGGCGACTATGAGATGACGGATTCGTGGCTCATGACGGCGGGACTATTGGCCTTCTTCGGCGGACACGACGATGACCTGGGCAGTTTCGATTCGAACGATCGACTCTTCATGGAAATCAAGTACAGCTTCTGAGTAGGCCGTCTACGCCGTCGATCTCCTGGACGCGGGCGTTGCGCAAGCCTTGCCAGCTTGCTGCCGACCGACTGCGCCGTCCCAATTCCGTGGGTCCTTGCAACCTTATGATGAGCGACGCTGAAACCGAAACGAGTCCAAGGCTCGGGTCCTCCGAGTTCGACTCGGACGCAACCCGCACACCACTGGAATCACGAATTCATGACCAGGCCCGATTCGAATCTTCGAACCGCGAGCGAAGCCGCCCGGATCACCGAGCAATGGATCGCCGAGATCGAGCGCACCGTGCACGGCAAGACGGAGGTGGTCCGCAAGACCGTGCTGAGTCTGCTCGCACGCGGCCACCTGCTGCTCGAAGACGTCCCCGGAGTCGGTAAGACGACCCTCGCCCACGCCCTCGCACGCACCGTAGAAGCCGACTTCAAGCGCATCCAGTTCACGAGCGACATGCTGCCCGGCGATCTGACCGGACTGTCGCTGCCGGAATTCGGTGCATCCGGACAGCCCGCAGGCTTCCGTTTCGAGCGCGGCCCGCTCTTCGGCAACCTGGTGCTCGCCGACGAAGTCAATCGCGCAAGCCCGAAGACCCAGTCTGCCCTGCTCGAAGCGATGAGCGAAGGCACGGTCAGCATCGACGGCGTGAGCCATGCGCTCCCCGACCCCTTCTTCGTCATCGCCACCCAGAATCCCCTCGAACATCACGGCACCCACCCACTGCCTGAGAGCCAGCTCGACCGATTCCTGATGCGCCTGTCCCTCGGCTATCCGGATCGGCAGCACGAGGCGCGCGTGCTGACAGAAGATCCTGCGACCCACGCGCTCCCCAACCTGCAGACCATCCTCTCTCTCGAGGAGCTACGGGGTCTTCAGACCCGTGTCGAGACCGTCAAGGTGGATGACTCGCTGCTCGACTATCTGCTCGACCTCGTCGAGGCCACGCGACAGCACGACGCACTCAGCCTCGGTGCCTCGACCCGTGGCGCTCTCTCGCTGCGGCGGGCCGCCCAGGCCAGCGCGCTGATCGACGGGCGCGACTACTGCATCCCCGAGGACATACGCGATCTCAGCGTCGATGTCCTGGCCCATCGCGTCCGGGTCGACGGTCGCGGCGGACTCGAGCCGCAGGCCGAGGAATCGCGATGCATCGTCAGCGAAATCGCAGATCGCGTCGCGATTCCGGTTTGAAGCGCCACCCGACGGGCCGGATGAAGATGCCGCGTTCCCTGCGCCCGACCCGGGCCGGCTGGTGCTACATCGCGATCGTATTCGGAGTGGGTTTTGCGGCCCAGAATACGGGCAACAACCTGCTCTACCTGGTGCTGGCTCTGATGCTGGCCTTCCTGGCGCTGTCGGGTCTGCTCTCCGAGGCGTCCCTACGCGGGCTTCGGGTCGAACGCCGCTTGCCCAGGGAGATCTTCGCCAAGACGCCCAATCGGGTGATCTTGCGGGTCCATAACGATCAAGAGCGCGTGCCCTCCTTCGCCGTCTCGGTCGACGATCGAGTCGCGAATTCCGAGGGGCCCCACTGCGTGGGTCGCGTGTTCGCGCTCCGCATCGGCCCTGGCGAGACGGCGGATCGAAGCTACGTCTGGGAGCCGACCCGACGGGGCGAGCTGCGCTTCGTCGGCTGCCGGCTCTCGACGCGCTTTCCCTTCGGTCTGTTCGTGAAGTCGGTCGACTGCGAAATCGAATCCCCCGCCCTCGTCTACCCTCAGCTTCTGGAGACCCACAGGTCGGCAGACTCTGCCCGCAACGCCCGCGACGACGACGACCCGCGAAGCAAATGCCGCGATGGGGACGAGATCGCGGGGGTTCGCGAGCACGCAGAAGGCGACTCGATTCATCGAATCCACTGGCGACGCAGCCTGCGCGAAAGCAGGCTGATCGTCGGGGAACGCGAGGGCGAGGGCGCAGCCGAACTCGAAGTCCTGCTGCGACTTCCCGCGACTCTCGGAGCCGAGGAGGTCGAGAATCGGGTGGCCCGCGCGACCTCGGAGGTCGTGCGCCATCTCGGGGCGGGCCTGCGCGTCGGGCTTCGAACGACCCAGGCGCACTTCGCCCCGGGCACGGGCTTCACCCACCGCACGGCCTTGCTCGTCTGCCTGACGCGAGTCATGCCCGATCGCGACGAGCCGGACGTTGCGAGCGCCGGAGTCTCGCCATGACCCGGCGAGACTACCGCGGGGACGTCGCCGCGCCGCGCCCCACCGCGGCATGGCTGATGTCGATCTTCGCCAGCGCCACGCTCTGGATCACGGAGCTGCTGCCGCCCTGGATGGTCGCCGTCCAGCTGCTGGCCTTCGCGGTCAGCTTTGCGACCCGCGACAACCCACCGGCCTTTCGAAACAGCCCGATCTTTCTCAATATCGGAATGCTAGGCGTCACGACGGTCACGATCCGCTCGGCCCTCGATGGCAATCCGGCCACGATCTCGCTCGCGTTCTTTACTTGCCTCGCCCAGGGACTGCAGCTGCTCGACGCGCGACCCCGCCGATCCGAGTTCCTGCTCGTCGCGCTCGCGCTGTTCCAGGTCATCCTGGGTTCCAGTCTCTCCGACAGCGTCCTCTATCCACCCCTGGTCCTGCTCTTCTTGGCGAGCGTCACATGGACTCTGCTGGTTCACACGCTGCGCATGGAAGCCGCGGAGACAGGTGATGCCAACGCGGCTTCCGAGGTGATCCGCTCGGATCTTCGCCGCATGACGATCGTCGCGACCTGCGGCTGCATGGCCCTGGCTCTGGTTCTGTTCTTGATCCTGCCCCGGGTGACGACCGGGATGTTGCGCGGAGGCATTCCCAACGGTCTGGCCGTCTCCGGCTTCTCGGATCGGATTCGACTCGGCGTTGCCGGACGCATTCGCAAGGACCATTCGATCGTGCTCCGGGTCGAGAGTCTCGAAGGCGAGCTTCCCGAACCCGCCGAAGCCTACTGGCGCGGGCTCGCCTTCGACGAATTCGATGGACGAGACTGGTCGATCTCGACGCCTGAGCGAGGTCTCTCGCGAAGACCCGTCAACGGCATCGGTCGTTTCGGCATCACGCTTCGCGCCGACACCACAGGACCGAGAATCGCTCAGCGGATCCTCCGCGAGCCCGTCGAGGCCGGCGTGCTCTTCGCGTCCGGCGACGTCGTGAAGATCGAAGGGCCCTTCCAGCACCTCGAGCGCGATTCCAATGGCGGCCTCTACCTGCCGGAAAAACGCCATCACCGCATCCGTTACAGCGTCTGGTCGCAAGCTTCGCAAAGCGACGCCGCAACCCTGCGACGAGACCACGCCCGGCCTCCGCTGGAGCCCGCGCCGGGCGGCCCACGCCCAACCGAGCGCTATCGATCGCTACCCGAGCTCGACCCTCGCATCGAAGCCCGTGCAGCGCAGATCGTCGCAGGCGCCTCGAACGACTTCGAGAGGGCCCTTCGACTGCAGGAGAACCTGCGCAGACACGGGCGCTACAGCGACACACCGCCACCGCTCGGAGATGAAGCCAGCTCGCCGATCGAAGCCTTCATGCTCGGAGACCTCGAAGGACACTGCGAGTATTTCGCCAGCGCGATGGTCGTCCTCGCCCGCACCCAGGGCCTGCCCGCGCGGCTGGTGAACGGCTTTGCTGGAGGCGTCCGCAACTCGGTCGGCGGCTTCATCGAAGTCACTCGCGCCGACGCTCACGCCTGGGTCGAGATCCACTTCGAGCGAGCGGGCTGGGTGCGATTCGATCCGACTCCGCCGGATCTCCGGCTGCGGGCGGAGGCGGGCGTCTCACTCTGGGGTCAATTGGCGCAATTCGGCAGCGCGCTCGAGCTCTGGTGGTTTCAGAGCGTCGTCGATTTCGACAGCGCCGATCAGATCGGTGCCCTGCGTGGACTCTGGCACGCCTGGCAGAACGCATCCGACTCCATCGATCACGGCTCCACAGATGAGCGCAAGGCGCCCCAGGGCACACCTGCGTGGGGCATCGCCTTCCCCAGCCGCAGCTTGGCACTGCTCGTGTTCCTGGGTGCTGCAGGCCTCATCTACTGGCGGCACCGCCTGGCAACCTCGGCCGCGACGCGACCGCTCGCCTATCAAAAAGCCCTGCGACTGCTGGCCAGGCGGGGATGGCGACGCGACGCCACGACCTCCGCTCGAGACTTCGCGGCGCGCCTCGGGCAACAGCTTTCACGAGACGCTGCGGGGGCATTCGAGCGCATCACGGAAGATTATCTCGCGGAGCGTTTTGGAAAGATGCCGTCGCCCGACCTGAACGCCGAGCTGGCCATTCTAGAGCACGCCATAGGTCGGATGGGTTTGCGGAATCAAGCGGACGTCGGATAGCCTCGCCTCGGCTCGCGCCAGCCACGCGAGCAGTTGCGCCGCGTCGGGCGCGAGCTTGACGCCACCCGCCGGCGTCACCGGTTGCAAGACCAGCGGCACCCGGGGCGAGACGTCGGCAATTCGATCCAGCATGGCGTCGAGCTCTTCGTCCCGGGTAGACGGTGTCACCACCACTTTCACGTAGACCGACTTTGCCAGCAGGGCGGTGCGCAGGAAGCGCTCGTGCGCGTCGTCGAATCCCGCACCCGCCGTGGACGGGATCCCGGGTGCCCAACGCACGTCGCTGGCGAGCTTCCAATCCATCGAAACCAGATCGATGCGATCGACCACGCGCGCCAGCGCCTCTGCGTGAAGCCCGTGGGTCTCGAGGTAGACTCTTCGGCCACGCGCGACGAGCTGATCGACGATGGCCTCGAGCGCAGCGGGCTGGAGCAGTGGCTCTCCGCCGGTCAGGCTGATCCAGGTCGAGGGCTGCGTGGCGAGACGCTCTACGTGCTCGGCGACCCGATCGGGCTCGATCGGATTCGCGAACTCGGAAAAGCGCGCCGCACCCGGTGCATCCTCTACACGACAGCTCGAGGTGGGCCGCCAGGTGCCCGCTGAATCGCACCAACGACAGCGGAGATCGCAGCCTCCGAAGCGAACGAAGACGGTCGGGCGCCCGACTTCGGGCCCCTCACCTTGAGCCGAAGCAAAGATCTCGACGAGCGAGGCCGCTGTCCCGGATCCAGCCTTCACGGTCGCCCCCGCCCTGACGTCAACGCTCGAGAAGGGTACGCCCCATCGCGATTTCGCCGATCAGCTCTTCCATCCGTTCCGGATGCGCCGCCAGCTCGCGAATGCGACAGCGCGCGACGTGATCCGCGTTCGGCCGAGCCTCGACCCATTCGAGCTTGTCGACCAGGTGCGCGACCACCCCCTGATAGTCCAGGGCACGCTTTCCACTCACCTCGTCCCCGGCCAGGACGAAGCTCTCACCCCCCTCGCGATACGCCAGCGAGAGCGTCGTCTCGTAACGCTCTCGAGCGATCCGCGCCGCCAGATGCAGGTCGAGGGGCGCTTCGACCGGCACCACGACCATCACGTGACCGCCGAAATGCACCAGACGAAAATCGTGCTCGGCGACGTAGGCGACCTCGGCGGGCGCCGCCGGCAAATCGACCAGCGCCGCCTCCTTTGCAAGATCACTCGGTCGACCGGTCAGGATCGGCGCGATATCCGCACGGATGTCACCGGTCTTCTCCGCGATCTCGCCAATGCGCCACCACCAGACCCGTCCCCAGCGCTCGAAATCGTGCTGGGTAAAACGGCCCGTCGCGAGATCGACCAGCTTGTCGGAAAAGCGGCTGCACCGGGTGCAGGTTTCGAGCACCAGAGGCAAGCTGCTGTCGAGTTCAGCGCCGCCGTGAATGGCGTCCGCACCGAGCGAGCCGCGAAACGCCATGAGATCTTCCGGCGGCCAGGCCTGGCGGTCGAACCAGGTCAATCGCCCGCGATACAGCGACGAGGCCTGCAGCAGGTCCCGCGCCGGGGACGGATTGAAACCGACCACGAAGATCGGCGTCTCCTCTCGCAGATCGGTCGCGACGCCCCGAAAGAACGTCATCAGCTCTTGTTGGGGATAGACCCAGATCCCCTCGAGCTGGCGGATGTCCCGCGCCAGCAGCAGCGCCGCGATCAGCGAATCTCGATCCGCGTGGACGACGATCGCGGAGCGTCGGCGCGGAGCCGGACGACTCTCCTCGCCATCCTCGCCGCCGCCCGCCTTGCTGGCATCTCGTCGTGTCTCGCGATTCCGACGCACTGCATCGGAAGCTCCGTCCTCGTCGACCTCCTCTTCGTCATCGTAGGTCGGTTCCGGAGGCTCGAGGTCGGCCCCGTCGTCGGCCAGGCGCGCGAGAATCTCCTCGAGGTCATCGCTGTCGACGAGATCTTCCTCCTCGACGGGACGCGCGGTCTCCGCAACGACTTGCTCGGCCTGGTCGACTGCGACGACGCCCTGCTTGCGATCCTCATCCGCGGCCGGGGCCCGGCGAGGTCGACGACGAGGGCGCCGCGATTTACCGCCGGCCGTCTCGTCACTCGCGGGTGTGGGTTCGCCCGCTCCTGGAGCGTCGTCGAGATCCATCAGCGAGACTTCTTCGAAGCGCTTCTTACGCTGCCGAGGGCCCTCACCGCTGCCCCCTTCTGCACCCTCCCGACCCTTCTGTTCTCCGCTCTCGGCTGCGGCCGCATCGGGGCTCACACCGCGCCCGCGGCGAGGTCGACGACGGCGTCGACTTCGACTGGGTGCGCCCTCGTCGTTTTCTGTTCTGTCGTCTGCGCGCGGTCCCTTGGGCGGCCCCCCGCCCGCTTCTTCCGGGGCCGCTTCTTCCGGAGATTGGATCTCCTCGACCGCATCGGTCGCCGCCGCGCGGCTCTCGGGCGCTGCACCGCGACCCGAACGCCCACCCCGACGACGTGCACGCCGGGCGGGTCGCGCCTCGGCACCCTCACCGCTCGAGTGAGCCACGAGATCCACTTCGGATCCGGCGGCTGCCGCCACGTTGCGAAGCTCGTAGGCGATCGTCAGCGACGACAGCGCGCCCTCGAGGCCCTCCGCAAAATGCTCTGCGACGAACAGGAAGCGCGGCGCCCCAAGGCGCAGCGGCGGTCCCACGTCCGCAAAGAGCACGGGGAGCAAAGGCGCCAGCGGCGCCATCGATTCGACCACGGCCGCCAGCGCCGTCCAGTCGAACTCTGCGCGGACGGCGACGATCACAGGATCTCCATCCGCGTTCACGGCCACTGCGTCGACGACGTCGAGATCGGCGCCCGGCTGCGGCCAGGGACGCAGGCCGCGCAACCCATCCCCCGCGGCGAGCTGCGCCACGACTCGCCCTCGAAGCCCTTCTTCGCCCTCGCGAAGCTTGCGATCGTTGAGCCGCTTTCGGATCTGACCTTCGAGCCCGTCGAGGGCGCCGGCCAGGTCGCCGCCCGTGAGCGATGTCGTCGAACGCACACCGAGCTGAACCACGATCGAAGCGCTCTCGCCATCGGTGCGAATCTCCGCGACGCGACGTGCCAACACGACGAGTTCGACTCGATCGCTGCCCACGCGCACCGCCCCGCCATGCTTGGCGGCCAGGCCTTCGAGCGCCGTCGCTGCGCGAATGAAAGCCACGCGGGATTCCACGGAAGCCATGCGGGCAGCCAGCTGCTGATAGCCAGTGGCCAGAATCGCTGGCTGCGGCTCGACTTCGACGCCCCCCCGCGCGTCGGAAAGACCTGGAGCCGCCACCGCTTCGATCGTGAAGGGCGTCCGCCCCAGCAGCGCGAGCAGGCGCCGCGCGCCGGCGCTCCAATGCGGCGCAACCACGAACATTGGACCCGCAAAGCTCGATTCGGCGGCTGCTTGCTGGGCTGCGGCCAGGCCGCCCAACAGAGCTTCGGTCGCTGATCGCGGCGAGAAGGCCACCAGCAGGGTAGAGCCATCGCCGCGCTCGCCGCGCCCAATCGCAGCCACGCTGTCGGGAACTTTGCTCTGCTCGACCGGCTCGAGGCTTGCGGCTTCGACGACGCCCGCCTCCAGGATCTTCGCAAACCATTGCCCCGCATCGATCGGCCGATGCCGTCCTTCTGTTCCCGGCCGACGCTTCCTCGAAAACCGTCTCATCATCTCGGTATTCCCTCTGTGCCTGTCTGTGCCTGTGTCGACGCGAGTCTAGACCCGGTCCAGGCAGCTCCACGAGCAACATCTCAGCCAGCTTTCGCTTCGCAGTTCGGTTTCTCGGGCGACTATTCGGCGCCCACGTCCACCACGGTCAGAGCCAGACCCCCGGTTTCGACGAGCGTCGACGTCGCGTCCTGGACGACGCGCTGCAACTCCCCGACGAGACGGTCGTGGCTCAACACGGCCGGTAGCTGTTCCTCTTGTTTTGCAAACTCAAGAACGACGCCGCCGAAGAGCTTACGATCCGTTCGGACGTGCTTGACGACGCGATTCCAGCGATCGATTGGAATCTCCAATCGAAAATCCTTGAACTCCCGCCACGCTTCGGGAAGCTCTTCCTGCTCGAGACGGACCACGATCTCCGAGGCCAGCTTGCCCCGCGTCACGCGCCAATGTCTGTTCTGTGAGAGCAACATACGTGGATTCCCCGTCCCGAGCTCAGCTCACATCCGCCGCGGGATCGTCCAGCGGGTTCACCTCGACGATTCGAAGCTCGGTCAGAAACGTCCCAAAGAGCGATTCGGCCCTGGCCCGGGCCACTCGCAGAGCGACCGCCTCGCCGGCCAACACCGCATCCGCCGCCGAGACCAGGCTCCGCGCCGCTTCTGGCGCCTCCGACTGCCAACGAACCCAGGCCAGCTCTTCGAGCTGCCGTGCCAACCACTCCGGGTCGGTCGCCGCAGCCAGATCGTCCGAGACCGTCACCAGCCAGGACTCGATGGCCGCGATCCGGGCCTCCGCTTCGAGGCCCTCGACAGCCTCGCGTGCCTGCTCCATCCACTCGCCGACACGACCCGTCGGCGGCGGCCAGGGCCCGACCTCACCCTCGGCGATCTGCGCGAGCAGCGACTCGAGGGCGGCCTCGGAGTCTTCGGAGGCGATCTCCGCTGCCAGCGCCGCGCGGGCGAGAGCGCCCGGCGTGGGCTCGTTCTCGATGGACTGCGAGAACAGACGACCGCGCCACTCGATGAAACCGGTCGGCAGCGGCCGATCCGCAGGCTGGGCGAGACTCGCGCGCCGGACCAGCGCACACAGCGCCGCGCGAGGCACGTCGAAAAGCCGGTGAGCCCGGGCGCTCGACAGGGTCCGCAGGAAGCCCCGGACCTTGCTGCGGCCCGCGTTGTAGACCTTGAAGTCGAGAATGCCGCGCGACTCGTCGAAGCGAATCTCGAAGAGCCGGGCGCCGCCAGCGGGATGTCGATCGGCGAGATAGCCCACCCTGGCTCCCCGAAAGTCCGGCGCCGAGATCGAGGCCGCCCCGAAGGAATCCTCCACAGGGGTGCCGCGCCTCGAAGCAACGACGGGCGGCTCGGACGCTGCAACCTCGACGCCCTGCGAGCGCAAACGATGTCGCGCCTTGCGCAACAGCTTGCGCCCCGCCTTGGACAGGCCCTCGTCCGGCATGCCGAGCAGGATCGCTGCGCCAGCCTCCGTCTCACCCCAGGCTTCGACGAGCTCTGCGGCGGAATCGAATTCCCGACTCAGGATCCAGGCCAGCAGATCACCCGCCTGGTCGGGCTGCAATTCCTCCAGCAGTCGCTGGGGATCTCCATTGGCGGGTCGGATCTGATCCGCCAGGCCTTCCAATTCGGTGGCGGCTTGCTCGAGGCTCTCCGGTAGGCTCATCTCAAAACTCTCAACTCATTGGGTCGCTGGCGATCAGATCGGCGCGTGCGGATCGAACAGCCTTCGGTGCTCGTCCATGGCGAAGCGATCGGTCATGCCAGCGATGTAGTCCGAGACGGCCCGAAGCTTCCCCTCTCGCCCGAAGCGAGCGCGCACCTGCGCGGGAAGCAGTTTCGAGTCATCTCGAAAGGTTCGAAAAAGGTCTCCCACGATCCACTCAGCCTTGCGCGTACGCCCCAGGACTTCGGGATGGTGGTAGAAGTTCGTTGAAAGGATCTCCTTCAGCTCTCGTTTCCCGAGATCGATCTCGGGCCGAAAGCCGACCAGGGGTTCGGGCCGCTGGCGGAGTGCCTCGAGCGACTCGGGCGGATCGGCGTCGATGCGACGACTGGTCTCCTCGATCAGGTCGCTGATCAAGGCGTTGCCGAGCGCACCGATGGTCTGGGCACGGACGATCGCACTGGAAATGTCCCCGCCATTCGACCGGTGCAGCGCTTCGGCGTTCTTCCACAGCGTCGTACCCGCCAGCATGTCGAGGCAGAGCACACCCGAGCGCAGCCCGTCGTCGAGGTCGTGATGGGTGTAGGCAATTTCATCGGCGCAATCGGCCACCTGGGCCTCCAGCGACCGCTGAAGAGAAAGCGTCGGCAATTCGACCGGGTGCGGCCAATCGCAGCCATGCTTCAGGATGCCTTCCCGCGTCTCGGCCGTGAGATTCAGTCCACCGAAATCGGGATAGCGATCCTCGAGCAGGTCGACGACGCGAAGGCTCTGGCGATTGTGATCAAAGCCCCCCTCCTCCTCCATCATGGCGTCGAGCACAGCCTCCCCAGCGTGTCCAAAGGGCGTATGACCCAGGTCGTGGGCAAGCACGATCGCCTCGGCGAGATCCTCGTTGAGACGCAGCGCTCGCGCGATCGTGCGTGTGATCTGAGACACCTCGATGGTATGGGTGAGACGATTTCGATAGTGGTCGTTCTCCCGATACACAAAGACCTGGGTCTTGTATTCGAGACGCCGGAAGGCACGGGAGTGCACGATGCGATCGCGATCGCGCTGATAGGCTGTGCGATAGGCGTGCTCGTGCTCCGGCACGAGTCGGCCGAAGGAGTCCGCGGCGCACGCCGCAAAAGGCGCGAGCCGAGTCCGCTCTTCCTGATCGTAGGCCTCTCTTGTCCGCCAGCCCTTCGGCTGGTCGCGCTCGCCCACCGGGTTCAGTCCTCTCCCTGTTCTCGCAGAAACTCGCGCATCGCCGCGCGACTCTTCGCATCGATCTCGTCCATGGCCGACTGCTGCGTTGGCTTCGACGAGGCGGGCGGCTTTCCGATCGTCAGGACGTAGAGCGCCAGAGCTGCGAGTAGCAATGCTGCCAAACCCACGAGCCATCGCCCGCCTCGCATGATCGTCTCCCGGGGCTTCCCGCTCTTTCCCGCTCTTTGCAGGATCCGAGCCGATGGTTGTCGGTGACCAGGCCGACGCATTCGGAGCTGGCTCCCGGTCCACTCTGGATCCCAGTGGCACCAAGTTCTGGGGCGCCGCCGCCTACTTCGGATCGCCCTGCTCCCTGGGGGGTAGGGTGCGCCAAGGCTACGGCCGAGGACTGCGCCTGTCAACTCGGGAACGACGCTGGACGACGACGCAGCTGGAGTCGCTAAGCTCGCTCCATGTCGATCCTCCAGCCGATTGCGCAACGTCTCCTGCTCGGCCCAGGGCCCTCGAACGCACATCCCCGGGTCCTCGAGGCGATGAGCCAGCCCCTGCTCGGGCATCTCGATCCCGAGTTCATCGCACTGCTCGATCGCCTGAAGGCCGGACTCCGCACCCTCTTCGGCACGGCGAACGAGCTGACCCTGCCGATCTCGGCAACGGGCAGCGCGGGGATGGAGGCGGCTCTCGTCAACCTTCTGGAGCCGGGCGACGCCGTCGTGGTCGGGGTTCACGGCGTTTTCGGAGGCCGGATGGCCGAGGTCGCGCGTCGCGCCGGTGCCCAGGTGACCTCGGTCGAGGCGACCTGGGGCACGGCGCTCGATCCGAACGCGATGGCGGAGGCCATCGCCCGCGTGAAGCCGCGCGCCGTGTCGTTCGTTCACGCCGAGACATCGACCGGTGTCTGCCAGCCGGTCGAAGCGATCGCCTCGAGCGCCCGCGATCACGGCGCACTCGTGATCCTGGACTGTGTGACATCGCTGGCCGGCCTACCCGTCGAGCTGGATAGATGGCAGATCGACGCCGCCTACAGTGGCACACAGAAATGCCTGTCGTGCGCGCCGGGCCTATCACCCGTCTCCTTCTCCGCACGGGCCGTCGAGCGCGTCGGCAAGCGACGCTCTCCCGTGCAGAGCTGGTACCTCGATCTGTCGCTGCTCGCCGGCTACTTCGGCGGCGAGACTCGCGTCTACCACCACACGGCGCCGATCAGCGCGATCTACGGACTTGCCGCCGGCGTCGACCAGGTTCTGGACGAGGGCCTCCCCGCGCGCTTCGAAAGACATACCCGGGCCGCAGCACAGCTGGTCGAAGGGCTCGAGCCCCTGGGCTTCGAGCCCCTCGTCGAGTCCCGCGAGCGGCTGCCGATGCTGGCCGCCGTGCGGCTGCCCGAGCGGGTCCGAAAGCTCGGCGACGCCAGCGTGCGCCGACGTCTGCTCGAAGAGCACGGCATCGAAGTCGGCGCCGGCCTCGGACCGCTGGCCGGGGAAATCTGGCGCATCGGGCTGATGGGCCAGAACGCGCGCCCCGAGCCGGTCGAGCGTCTACTCGAAGCGCTGCGCAAAATCCTGGGCTGAGAATGCTGATTCCAAGATGCTCTGGAGCGCGGCCATGCCGCGGGCTTCGGCGATTTCGACGGCGCTCAGCCAGGCCTCGCGCTCGAGCATCTTCGGGGTCTCGGGCGCGGTGTTCAACAGGATGAGCGATCGCAGGCTCTCCGGATGCGCGAGTGCAAGACGCAGCGCGACCATGCCGCCAGCCGAATGGCCCAGAAGATCGCATCGCGCGATCGCGAGATGCTCGAGGAGCCCGTGCAGATCCTTGACCATTTGATCGAAGGAATAGCCAGAAGCATCCGTGATCACTTCCGAATTTCCGTGACCGCGCAAGTCGGGAGCGATCACGCATCGATGCCGCGCCAGCTCCGGCATCACGCCGATCCAATCGTCTCGATGACCCGTGAAGCCATGCACCAGGACCAGCGGCGGCTGGGCAGCGCCGACCTCTTCAGACGCGGGCTCGGCCTCCGACCAGGCGAGACGCAGGTCGCCGATGCGCGCGCGCCGGAAGGCGCTCTCGTCGACGCCGCTAGCCGGCATGCAATCGAACCCGGTCGCGGGAACACCGGATGATCTCGGCCTCGTGCTCGGCGAGCCGACGCCATCGCGAGTCGAGGTCGGCGCGGGAGATGCGTTGCGCCGTCAGCTCGACGTGGCTGCCGTGATGGCGCCTCTCGCAGGCCAGCAGCGAGCGGTCGAAATCCGCTCGTGCCTCGTCCTTCACTCGAGCCGCCAAGAGCCGAGAGCGCTCGCTGCTGCGCGACTCGATCACAGCCGAGATCCGCAGCACGTCGACGAGACGATCGAGCTCATCGCGCCGCAGCCGCCCATCGAGCTGCATAGCGCAGGGACTCGGGCGGATCGCTTCGCAACGAACACCACGCGCATCGAGATGCGTCGGGAGCCATTCCGGCGAAGTCTCCGAAGCCAGATGCAACACGCTCGCGGAGTCTATCGCGAACAGCCCCGACGCGACCGGCCTCCCCGGCGCCTGGAACCGACCGCCCCTCGGCCTGCCAGCCGGCCGTTGAAGAACCCCCGCGGAGCCACGCGTGCCTCCTGATGAGGAGAAGAGCGTGCGAGATCAAGGCGCGGTGGCAGCCCTAGCCGGCTAGGGCTGATTCGCAACGCAGAGATCGTGCGCCCTTCAGCTCATCAGGAGGCGCGTGCCTGGCGACAGCGTGGGTTCGTTGGCGGCCTGCTAGATTCCGGGGATGAGAATCCGTGCATTGGGACGCAGCGGTCTTCAGGTCAGCGAGATTGCGATGGGCTCATGGCTGACCCTGGGCTCGCGAGTCGACTTCACGGCGACAGCCAGGTTGATTCATCAGGCCTTCGATCTGGGCATCAATCTATTCGACACCGCGGACGTCTACGCCCAGGGTGAAGCGGAAAAGGCCCTCGGCGAGGCCCTCTCCAGCCTGCCCCGCCCCCACGTCGTGATCGCCACCAAGTGCTTCTTCGCCAACTCCGAACACCCCAACGATCGGGGACTGAGTCGCAAGCACATCTTCGAGAGTGTCGAAGCCTCGCTTCGCCGACTGGGGACCGACTACATCGATCTGCACCAATGCCACCGCGCTGATCGCGACACCCCGATCGAAGAGACGGTGCGCGCCTACGAGGATCTGATCCGCCAGGGCAAGCTTCTCTACTGGGGCGTGAGTAAGTGGGAGGCATCGCAGATCGAAGAAGCCTGCGGCATGGCCGATTTCCACGGAGGCTTTCGCCCGATCTCGAGCCAGCCCGAGTACTCGATCCTGGCACGCGGGATCGAGGGCGGCAGCCTCGAAGTCAGCGAAGCGAAGGGTCTCGGACAGCTCGTCTTCAGTCCCCTCGCTCAGGGCGCGCTCACCGGAAAATACGCTGCCGGCGAGGTCCCGGAGCAGAGTCGGGCCAACGACCCCAAGCGCAATCTGTGGATGAACGACTATCTCGACCCCGCACTGCTCGAACGCATCGATCAGCTTCGGCCGATCGCCGACGAACTTGGCATTTCGATGGCGCAGCTGGCACTCGCCTGGTGCCTACGCGAGCCGGGGGTGAGCAGCGTCATCATCGGCGCGACCCGTGGCGAACAACTCGAAGAGAACGTCAAGGCCGTCGGCATCGAGCTTCCCGAAGCCGCCTTGGCAAAGATCGACACGCTGTTTCCGGGCCCGAGCTGAACCGGGCCCCGACTCGAAACAAGAAGACCTGATCCGACTTCGCGACCAGCGCCCGCTGGAGACACACGAGCCAGACGAATGCCCCGATCCGCAAGCCCGGTCATCAAGCTCTACACCCAGAGCCTCAACCCCTACTCGGAAAAGGTCGCCGGTGCCCTGGCCCTGAAGGGATTGGCCTTCGAGCGAGTGCTCAGCGACGACCCGCAAGACATCAAGCTCTGGAGTCCGATCGAGCATACGCTCCCGATGCTCGAGATCGACGGACGTCGAAAGGCCGACTCCCAGGCGATCGTATCCTGGCTGGATGAGCTCTACCCCGAGCCGCCGCTACTGAGTCGCGATGTGAAGCTGGCCGAGACACAACGCAATCTGGCGAACTGGTCGGATAGCTCCTTCACCTGGAATTGGAACCGTTGGCGTGTCGCTCGCTACCCCCAACCCGGGGACGAAGCACCGGTCGACGCCGGGCTCATCTCCCGGTTGATGGAGCGGGTCGGGCTTTCTCTGGGTCAAACACCCTCGAGTCGTGCCGACGCGCGCGAATTCGAGATCATCGGCGAGATCGAGGACCGACTCACGGATCTGGTCGGATTTCTCCGCGACCGGCCCTTCTTTCATTCCGAGGAACCCAGCATCGCGGATCTCTCGGTCTACGCGATGCTGCGTGTACTTCGAGACGGTCCGATTCCCCGCTGCCAGCAGGCCATCAAGGAACGGCCGAGCCTCGCGGCCTTCATCGAACGAATGAACGACCGCATCGCAGATTTCGAACGCCGCGATCCCGACCCCAGACCCTGAACGCGGCTGATCGCTCGCCCTCGGATCACCTCGATTCGCGGTTTCCGAGCCGACTCGCATTTCATTCGCGATTCCCACCGTCGATGGAGTCGATGGAATCGAGAAACTCGAGGACGTCGCGGCGCAATTCGGCGTCGCAACGCGTCCGACCCACATTGAAGAAGCCGTGCCCCTCGCCCGGGTATTCCTTGTACACAACCTTGCCAGGCCCCGCCGCCAGGCGCTCCCCGAAGAGCTTCGAAGATCGGCACAGCTGGTCTTCGCTGCCGACTGCGAGAAAACTCGCTGGCGCCGCCTCGAACTCGAGATCCATCGGCGTGAGTGCGAGCGCGGGGCCCACCTCCGGCTCGAAGGCCGCCTTGCCGCCGTAGCTCTCGAGCATCATCTCGCCGCCCGGGAAGCCATCCTCGATCCAGCTCAGACGGTCCAGCACACCGTAGAGCGACACCACGCAATGACATGCGAGCGGCATCACCCCGCCCCGCTCCGGAGCCACCGCATCCAGCAATTTCGGATTCGCAGAAAATAGCCCCAGCATCATCACGAGGTTGCCGCCGGCCGAGTCGCCCATCAGACAAGCGCCGCGGATCTCGCCGTGGTTCTCGCGGATCCAATCCAGCGCCTTCAACAAGAAACGCAGGATGCCGGGATGAGGATTCTCCGGCGCCATCGGATACTCGATATTGAAGATCGGATGGCCCGCCTCGGCGAGAAACGACAGGTAGCGGGTGTACAATTCCTTTCGACCCGCGATCCAACCTCCACCGTGGACATAGATGATGGGCGAGCGCTCGGGCACATCCCCACGCGGCGCAATCAGCTCGAGATTCTCGTCGGGATGCTCGCCATAGCGATGCGTGCTCACCGAGCCCGGGGGCCGCGGCGGGCGGCGAAAAAGCTGCGTCGCACCAAAGATGACCGGAATTCCCCAGCGAGCCATCCTGATTCCGAAGCCGGGCTTTCTCGCTTCCACGACGCCACTCATCGCGCCCCCCTCTCCCCGCGCACCAACGCGCCGGACCGCCACGATAGCCCCCCCGCCCGGGGACACGCCGAACGATCCAAACCACACAACCCAGAGCGATCCGGGAGCGGCGTCGTCACCCACGCAGCGGACGACGACATCCCGCCGCCAAGCACCAGGGCGCCCAGGGTGCGGTGGATTCGCCGTCCTCGAAGCGAACGACGACGAAGGCGTACTCCCGTACGCCGAGGAGGAGGAAGCGAGAAGACGGTGAAGACGCCGTGCCCTGGGCGTCCTGGTGGCGTCCCCAACGGGGATCGAACCCGTGTCGTCGGCTTGAAAGGCCGATGTCCTAACCGCTAGACGATGGGGACGCGCTGGGCGCGCAGTATCGCGCAGGTCCGACGGCTCGCCACCCTCTCGCCACCCTTCCCGGTGGAATCCGAAGCAAGGGCATTTCCGAACCCCTGAACGCTTCCCGACCCTCTGTATCTCGGTCGGAGGACGGCTAGAATGCCGAGCATGCCGGACGAAGACATCCATCCCGAACGGGCCCTCAATATCTGGTCGAGCTTTCAGCGCAATCTCGACCCCCTGGCTCGAGGCGCGGCGATCGTCCCGTCGCCGGCGATCGACTTCGATCAGATCGGCGGACTGGTCGGGCCCAAGGAGGAGATGCTGACCTACGCCTGCGCAGCGACCAGTCCCGAGGTCTATCAGCGTTGGGGCACCTTTCCACCTTCGGCCATGCTGATGATCGGAAGCCGCGGCAGCGGCAAGGCGCTGCTCGCCGAGGCGTTGGCGACCCAGACCGGAACGGCCTTCGTACGGGTCGATGTGCCGCGCATGGTGCTCGATGTGGTCCACGGCGCCGGCAAGATCGGCGAATTGATCCAGGCCTGGTCAGCCGTCCTCGAGGAGATGCCCCCGGTCACGATCTTTTTCGACGAGCTGGAATTCTCGCAAGCGCACGACATGGGAGCCCGAGCGACCGAGCTCCCGGTCGGTCCGATCATGGATCTTCTCCTGGAGTTGATCGATCGGGCCCTGTCGGCGCCGCATTGCCTCGTGCTCGGCAGCACCAGCCATCCCGACACGCTTCCCCACGCCTTCCTCTCGCCGGGACGTTTCGAACGAATGGTCGAGGTCAACCCGACCTTTCCCGAAGACTTCATCGAAGCACTGGGGATCCACGCCAACCAGGCCGAGGATCGCGCCGGCCGAGTGCTATTCGGCAAAGTCGAGTGGGGGGAAGTGGTCGGCCAGACACGCGAGGCAAGCATTGGCGATTGGGTGCGAATGCTGCACGCGGTGCTGCGCCGCAAAGCGCGTCTCGACGCAGCGGGAGACGAGCCGGAGCCGGTTACGACCATCGATCTCTCGAGCGAGCTCAGCCGATACCGACAGGCCAACACCCGGATCCAACTCGACGGCGGAAACTACCTCTAGAAACCTTCGTCGCTGCTCCTGACATGCCGCCCCTCGTTAGTGAGAGGCTGTCAGAATTTCGAAGTCGGCAATCGTCTCGCACAGCCGGTCGCATCCGGCGCGCAATTCGCGACGTCTGTTTCTTTGTGCGCGTCGATCGGCGCCGGGCTTCAAACCCGACTACAAGTTGCTGCCGACGTGCCTCTTCGCTTCCCACCCACTGCTTGCTGCGCAGACCAGCCCTCTCGCCTTAGTCTCCGCCGCGCCGCCACGCTTCGTGTTTTCTAACGGTAGCCCCTCTCGACGCCGATAGAAGACCATTCACGGCGAGTGAAAAACTCGATTCAGACCATGGGGAAGATGCAACCCCGGGACTGCAAACCGAATCGCGTGGGGGCCTGGATGCAGGAGCACAGCGTTCTATTCATCGATGACGAAGTCAACATCCTGGCGGCACTGCAGCGATTGTTGCGAAACGAGCCGATGCAGGTCTTGACGGCGGAGCGACCGGCCGAAGCCTTCGAGCTCATCGACCGCCACGCGCCCCAGGTCGTCGTCTCCGATCAACGCATGCCGCAGATGAGCGGTGTCGACTTCCTCACCTCCGTACGGAATCAAAACAGCGACATCGTCCGCGTAATGATGACCGGTTGTAGCGACATGACGATCGCCGCCGACGCCATCAGTCGTGGCGAGATCTACCGGCTCATCACCAAGCCCTGGAACGATGCAGACCTCAAGACCACTCTTCAACACGCCTTCGACCACCACCAGCTGAAGTCCGAGATCACGCGCCTGAACCAGATCTCGCGCGAACAGAACTTCAAGCTCCAGGAGATGAACAAGAACCTGGAAGAGAGCGTCCGGGACCGGACCAAGCAGTTGCACGACAAGAACCGCGAACTGCGCAAGGCCTACATCGAGACGATTCGCGCCCTGGCCGAGGCCATCGACGCCAAGGATGCCTATACGCGAGGACACTCCGAACGTGTCGCGGTCTACTCCTCGCGAATCAGCCACCGGCTTGGCCTGGAAACAACACTCACCGAGCGCATCTATTTTGCGGGTCTGCTCCACGATGTCGGCAAGATCGGCATCCCGGATGCCATCATCGCAAAGCCCGACCGCCTCGACCCCCAGGAGTACCTTGAGATCCAGAGGCACCCCGAGATCGGCGCCAAGATCCTCGAGCCCGTCGAGTTTCTGCGCAGCGTCGTGCCCTGCGTACGTCACCATCACGAGTGGTTCGACGGCAGCCGCAGCGGGTATCCGGATCGTCTCGCGGGCGATCAGATTCCGCTGCCCTCTCGCGTCATCGTGATCGCGGACACCGTCGAGGCAATGACCTCTGATCGTCCCTACCGAAAGGGTTTGTCCCTCGACGTGGTCGTCAGCGAACTCCACAAATATTCCGGAACGCAATTCGATCCCGTCGTGGTCGATGCGTTCCTGAGGCTGCTCGAGGATGAAGGAGATGCCTTCATCTCGAAGAACCAGAAATTCGACATCTACGAGTTCATCGAAGGCTAGAGCTCGAAAGTCAGGCCCTTGCGACATCCCCCCAAGAATTCCCTGCAGCCCGAGCCGGCTGGTCAGCTCGAGATGCTGACCCGCCTCGGTTTCGGCCCCGACACGCTGCTGATGAACGATCCGAAGCTGTTCGTGGACGGCCCTTTTCTGGCGTCGCTGCTGGTTGAGCTGAATCACAAGCTCGGCGAACGCCAGGCGGCCTTGACGCTGTTCCAGATTGGCCTTCTGCATGGCCTGCGCGATGCCGCCCGCCTGTGCCGCAGCGTTGAGACGGACTCGATCGACTCGAGCCCGACCGCCACCCAAGAGACCACACCGCTGCTGATGAATTGGGCGGCGGGAATCTCGACCGACGACGCCGATCGGCTCTCGATCTCGGGAAGCTGGCCGGAACGCCACGAAGCGATCGCACGTTGCTCGCGGCTCGGGCCTCCCGAGCTTCCCGGCTGCTGGATGAGCGCTGGCTATACCACGGGCTGGCTCTCGGGCACCCTGGAACGCGCCCTCGTCGTGCGCGAAATCGAATGCGCGGCCGCTGGCGCTGCCGCCTGCCGTTTCGAGGCCCGCGAAGCGGCCGACTGGCAACATCGCGGCGATCCCAGCATGGACTGGATCCTGTCGGAGGTCCCCTTCGAAGCTTTTCGCAAGCTGGCCATCGGGCCCCCGATCGTGCGCGACACCGCGCCAGCGCCCGACCCGGGGCGCTTCGATCGCTCCCAGTGCATGGTGCACATCTGGGGACCCGTGATGGTGCTTCCCTTCACAACGATGGACGAAGCGCTCGGGACCGTGGAGATGCTTGGCCGCGACCCGGGTATCAGCGAAATCCGAACGGTCGTGGTCGACCTTCGCGATCAACCCCTCGACGAGGGGTTCGGCGCGGCGGCCCTCGAGCAGATCCTGGAAACCATCGAGTCCTGGAACGCGCAGAGTCTGATCACCGGGGTCTCGCCGGCGGCCGAAGCCGTCGTGGCGAGCGTCGAAATCTCCCATCTGGTCCTGCGAAAGGACCTTCCCGAGGCGATCGCCACCGCCTTCCAGATCGCCGATGCACAGCATCATCTGCTCTAGGAGTCTGCGCCCGCTGAGCGCGGACGCGAGACCTCTTCGATGAGCGCCGAGCAGGGCAGCCTCGAATCGACCTCGGTCCCACAGCTGCTTGCCGAGTCCTGGCGAGATCGCCGCTCCGGATGTCTGCGGCTGTCTCGGGGCCAGAGCGAGCGAGTCATCCACATCGAAGACGGCGCGCCGACCGGCCTCGAAACGAGCCTCGGCGACGATCGTTTCGCCGAGCTCCTCGAGCAAACCCAGCGCCTCACGAGAGACGATCGGGTGAAGGTCGAGGAGCTCGCGGAGCAGCGCGAATGCTCTCAGGCGAGCGCCGTGCTGGCGCTGGGCCTGCTCGATCCCAAAGCCCTCTACCAGGCGCTGCGCCAGGCGACCCGCGCGCAGATCAGTGAAGTCTTCGATTGGCGGGAGGGCGACTATACCTGGACACCGCCAACGCCGGACGCCGGGCCCGCCGGCAAGCCCTTCGACATCCTGCAGCTGCTCCAGGCACAGCTGCCCAAGCGCTGGGGCATCGAGCGGATCTTCGAAACACTGATGCCCCATGCCGACGACCGGGGCGACATCGCACCGCAATTCCGACGCGTCGTCGACAAGCTCGGCGCCAAGGCTCCGATCCCCCAGCAGCTCATCCAACGCCTCGATGGTTCAACCTCGATCGGTCGTATCCTGGGCGACTTCGCCGGGGATCCCCTGGCGGCGTCGACTCTCTGGGTGCTGCTGCACGCAGGCCTGCTGAGGCTATGCGATGGCTCCGCCCAAGCGACGGCTCCGCCCGTCGAGATCGAAGTGATCGTCGCCTCGAAGTCGAACTCGTCGTCTGACGACGACGTCGGAGCCGCCGCCGCCGCGAGCGGCGCAAACGCCGCCAGCCGCGGCCGCGAAGACGACAAGGCGATGAAGTTGAGAGCCGAGATCGACACACTGCTCGACGAGCTGGACGAGATCAACCATTACGAGGTGCTCGGTCTCGACGCCGACGCCGGCCCTACGGACATCAAGAAGGCCTACTTCCAGGCGGCCAAGAAATACCATCCCGACGCCCTGGCACGCATGGGGCTGAACGACATCCGAGACAGGGCGGCTCGAGTCTTTGCCCGCATCGCCGAGGCCTACGAGATTCTGTCGGACACGGACAAGAAGAGGAGCTACGACTCGGGCGACAGCGAGCCGGAACAGATCGACACGGCACGCCTCGCCCAGGCCGAGACCTCCTACCGCAAGGGCGAGATCCTTCACAAGATGGGCAATTTCGTGGCGGCACTCGACTATCTCGAACCCGCGGTGGAGCTCTGGCCGGAGGAACCCGCCTATCAGGCGCTGCTCGGATGGGCACTCTACAAGCAGCCGAAATCGGATTCCAAGCGTGCTCGCGAGCATCTCGCCATTGCAGACGAGCAGGAGCCGGACAACGCCGTTACGCTATTGCGGCTCGGCCTCGTTCTGCGCAGTCTCGACGAGGAGGATGCCGCCGAGGATCACCTCGCCCGCGCCCGCGCCCTGGATCCCGATGCCGATCCCGCTGGTTGATCGCCGGCACTAGCCGGATTTGCCAGGCGGACCGCCGGAGGCCAACCACGCCCGGGTCTCAGGACTGGGAACCGCGATCAAGCTGCGCTGCTCGTTCAGCTGGCGAAGCCAATCTGGAAACCGGAGTCGCAGGGCGATGCCTTCCTCGGTCTTCCATTCGAGCTGGGCGCTGCGATCCCCGACACTCGCCCAGGGGCCGATTCCCCGACCGCCCAGCCGGGTCTCGAGCGCATCGAGCCAGTGCTGTGTCTGGGAGGAGATCTCCCGCCAACCGAGCAGACGGCCGCTCTCGAGCAGGTAGAGCGCAGCCAACGTGTCGTCCCGCCAGGCAGCCCCGGAGAGCGCGAGTCGTCCAGCCGCACGAAGGCGATCCCGATCCAACACGAGCACCGATTGCCCGCTGCGCACGTGCCCCTGAAAGCCCAGTGCGTGACCGAGCTCGTGCATGAATGCGCCCGTCCATTCCTCGGCCGACAACGGCACCGGCCGATCGAGCCCATCTCGCGCGACGCTTCGCATCTCGATCTCGGCCCGGCGCAGGGTTCCCAAGGCTGTCTGCGACCCCGACGACACGTCGCACGACACCAGCGTGTCACCCACACCGCCCGGCCCCGCCTCGTCTTCGGAGGCGACTTCGACGACCTCGATCAGCCTGGCCGAGTCGGGAAGCTCCCGCGGTTCCGACAGGATCTCGAGCTCGAGCCCGATGGAGCCCCGCGACAAGGACTCGACGGCACGCCTCGCCCAGTCGTAGCGCTCGCCCGACAGGCGAAGCCGAACGCGAATCGGCCGGGTCGTCGGCCAGCGACAGGTGATCAGCTTGACCGCGCCGCCCTGCGGCGCCGGGTAGGGCGTCAGATCCCCGAGGCGTTGACTCGCCAGCTGGGCAATCTGCGGCTCTTCGATCAGCAGCCGCGCCACGTCCCAACCGCCTCGTGGCGCCGCACAGGTCAACAGCCAGGCCGCAACACCCAGAGCGACGGCGCGAGGCATCGCCAGTCGGTGGCTCCCGCGAGCTTCGATCGTCTTCACCGCTGCGTCACTTCGAATCCGCTGCCATCACGTGGACGGGCTCCGGTCGAGGCGCGTCGAAGCCAAAGATCCGGGAGTAGAAATACAGCTCGCCGTCGAGCGCGGTCCGGATGTTCTCCGCGCGCCGGAAGCCGTGTTGTTCGCCCTCGAAGGGAACGTAGGCGTGCGCGATGCCACGCTCGG
>PVBE011715859.1_pt1 | contig 53133 bp, 36 predicted proteins | sample 1631181 | NCBI WGS metagenome assembly PVBE01 (sample SAMN08397723, study PRJNA350692) | Marine metagenome, whole genome shotgun sequencing project. | isolation source: water | place: Pacific Ocean | collected 2012-04
CGAGCCGCCGCCCGCCCCGGTCCCGCCGCCTCCGGCAGCGATCGCCCCCGCGCCCCTGTCCAATGCCCCCGAGCCGCCGGCCGCCCCCGAGCCGCCCGCGTTGAGCGATGGCGCAGGCGTGGACCCGCTCCCAGACGAGGGCGGGTTCGACGACGACGCCTTCGAGGACGAGGCCGCCCCCCCGCCGCCGACCTACCCCTGGGTCGAGCAGCACGGCTACTACCGGATGCGCCTGGACTGGCTCGACGACCTGCACCTGTCCAACTACGCGGACAAGGCCAACTTCGTGTCCGGGCAGCCCCCGCCGCTGACTGAGAACGTCACCAACAACACCGGCGACCGCAGCGGCGACTCCGGCAACTCGTTCAGCGCCACGGAGACCTCCGTGTCGTCGGCCAACATGCGCTTCCGCTACCAGCCCACCCTGCACCTGGCCGAAAACGTCCGGGTAAGGGCCACCATCGACATGCTCGACAACCTGGTCCTGGGCAGCACGCCCGACGGCCTGCACCGGCGCAACGACGTGCCGATGCTCGCATTTTCGGGCGGCCAGGCCCCGCCCGAGTCCATGCGCAACTCCGTGCAGGACTCCCTGCGCGTCAAGCACGCCTGGGGTGAGTGGAAGACCCCCCTGGGTCTCCTGCGGGTCGGCCGCCAGCCCTCCCACTGGGGCATGGGCATCCTGGCCAACGGCGGCGGGTGCGAGGACTGCGACTTCGGCGACACCAACGACCGGATCATGTTCGTCACCCGCGGCCTGGGCACCTACATCGCCTTTGGCTACGACATCGTCGCCAGCGGCGCCACCACCGCCTCGGTCTCGCAGCCCGCGGGCCAGCCCCGTGATCTCGACGACGCCGACGACACGACCCAGTACATCCTCGCCCTGTTCCGCCGGCCGCTTTCTCCGGCCGAAAAGCAGCAGCGCGACTACGATCTGAAGCGGCTGCGCCGCCCGGTGCTGGACTTCGGCCTGTACGGCGTCTTCCGGGACCAGGAGCTGACCACCGAGGCCACGCAGATGGACAACGAGGGCACCCGCGGCCGGATCCCGGACGTCGAGCAGGCCCGGCCCAACGACGGCGGCGTCGCCTCGCCCGAAGGCCCCAACAGCCCCCACTACACGCTGTTCACCCGCAACGTGGAGGCCTACATCCCGGACGCGTGGGCCAAGTTCCAGTGGCACCCCAAGCGCGGCCACGAGCTCACCATCGAGGCCGAAGCCGCCGCTATCATCGGCAGCATCGGCGACGCCGCGCCGGACCCGCAGCTCGGCGCCCCGACCAAGCGCGACGTGATGATGTGGGGCGGCGCCCTGAAGTCCGACTACCGCATGGACAACCTGCGCCTGGGCCTCGAGCTCGGCGCGGCCAGCGGCGGCGAGGTGCTGGCGTTCGGCATCCACGATGGGTTCGCCGTGCCGACCGCGGGCGACGCGGACATCACCAACTTCCGCTTCGACCGGGACTACCAGGTCGACCTGATCCTGTTCCGCGAGATCATCGGGGCGGTGACCAACGCGATGTACGTCAAGCCCACCCTCGAGTACGACATCCTGCGCAGCGTGCGCTCGGTGCTCGGCCTGCAGCTCGACGTCATCTACGCCCGCGCCCTGAAGGCCGAGCGCTCGAGCGCCGGCAACTACATCGGCACCCCGTCCGGCGAGGCCGACTACGGCGTCGAGTTCGACACCAGCCTGTTCTTCCGGGAGCAGGACCGCTTCTCGCTGCAGCTGGCGTACGGCCTGTTCATCCCCATGGACGCCTTCAAGCTGCCCGCCGACCGCAACGCGAGGGAGGGCAAGGACCGGGACGCCGCCAACGCCCAGACCATCCAGGGCCGGCTGGTCCTGAAGTTCTAGAACGGTGACCGGCGACAAGGGCCGGATGGGCAGCGGCGGTCGGCTCGACGGTGGCCTGGACGAGGTCGCCGCACGGCTGAACGCGTCGGTGTCCTTCGATCGGCGGCTGGCGCTCGAGGACATCGCCGGCTCCCTGGCCCACGCCCGGATGCTGCAGTCCATCGGCGTGCTGTCCGACGAAGATCAGCAGGCCATCGAGGAGGGCCTGGCCGACATCGCCGGCGAGATCGAGGCCGACGCGTTCCCCTGGTCCGATGACCTCGAGGACGTGCACATGAACATCGAGGCGCGGCTCACCGAGCGCATCGGCGACGCGGGCAAGCGCCTACACACCGCCCGTAGCCGCAACGACCAGGTCGCCACCGATCTGCGGCTGTGGGTGGCCAAGGCCGCGACCGCCCTGGACCACATGGCCGGCGGCCTGCAGCGGGCCCTGGTGGGCGCCGCCCGGCGCTCGCTCGACGTGGTGATGCCTGGCTACACGCACCTGCAGCGGGCCCAGCCCATACGGGCGGGCCATCACCTGATGGCCTACGTGGAGATGCTCCACCGCGACCGGATCCGCCTGCGAAACGCACGGGACTGCTGTCTGTCCGAGTGTCCGCTGGGCAGCGGGGCGTTGGCGGCGACCCCCTTCCCCATCGATCGGCAGATGGTGTCCGACGAGCTGGGCTTCGAGCGCCCGTCGGCCAACAGCATCGACGCCGTGGGCAGCCGGGACTTCGCGCTGGAGTTCCTGTCCGCAGCGGCCATCTGCGCCGTGCACCTGTCCCGGCTGGGCGAGGAGCTGGTGAACTGGGCGTCGGCGGAGTTCGCGTTCGTCGAGCTGCCGGACGCCTACTGCACCAGCTCGTCGATCATGCCGCAGAAGAAGAACCCGGACATCGCGGAGCTGGTCCGGGCCAAGTCCGGGCGCGTGTGCGGCGCGCTGCAGACCCTGCTGATGGTCGTCAAGGGGCTGCCGCTGGCCTACGACAAGGACCTGCAGGAGGACAAGGAGCCGGTGTTCGAGGCCGCAGACACCTTGGCCCTGTGCCTGCGGGCCATGGCCGGGCTGGCCGACGGGCTGGCGTTCAACGCGCAGCGCTGCGCCGAGGCCGCCGCGGGGGGCTACACCACGGCCACCGACGTCGCCGACTGGCTCGTGGGCAAGGGCGTGCCGTTCCGCGACGCCCACGGCGTGGTCGGCCGCATGGTCCGCGAGGCGGCGGCCGAGGGGATCCCGCTTTCGGAAATGTCTGACGAGCGGCTGACGTCCTATCACCCGATGCTCGACCCCGAAGTGCGCGCCTGCCTCGACCCGCTGACCTCCGTGGACCGCCGCGACGTGATCGGTGGCCCGGCCCGGCAGCGGGTGCTGGACGCCATCGATGACTGGGAGCAGACCCTGGCGTGAGCTGCACCGCGCTGCTGCTGGCGCTGGTCGCTGCCCCGTCCGCGACCCCCGCCCCGGCCTACGAGGCGGTGGGCGCCAAGGGGGTCGTCGCCGCCGATCACGAGCTCGCCTCCGACGTGGGCGTGCAGGTGCTCAAGGCCGGTGGCGACGCCGTGGACGCCGCGGTCGCGACCGCGCTGGCGCTAGGGGTGCTCAACCCCCACAGCAGCGGCATCGGCGGCGGCGGGTTCGCCATCATCTGGCGCGCCGACGAGGGCAGGGCCTATGCGTTGGACTTCCGGGAGGTCGCCCCGGGGGCCGCGGCCACGGACACCTACACCAAGCCCGGCGTCACCGCCGAGATGAGCCTGTGGGGCGGGTTGGCCGTGGGCGTGCCGGGGGAGGTCGCCGGGCTGGCCGAGCTGCACCGCCGTTGGGGCAAGGCGCCCTGGGCGCGCCTGGTCGATCCGGCGGCCGGGCTGGCGGGCAAGGGCTACCCGTGCGGAAAGGAGCTGGCGCGGGTGTTCGAGCGGTTCGGCGACAAGCTGCACCTGGCCACCTCGCTGGCCAAGCTGTTCCGAAAGGCCGACGGGACCTGGCCCAAGGAGGGCGACCCCATCGCCCTGCCCGGGCTGTCGAAGACCCTGGCGGCCCTGTCCAAGGGGGGCGCCCGGGCCTTCTACGAGGGCGCGGTCGGCGCCGCCATCGCCAAGGCGGTCCAGGCGTCCGGCGGACTCGTCACGGAGGCCGACCTCAAGGGCTATCGGGTCAAGGAGCGGCCGCCGCTGCAGGGTGCCTTCCGGGGCCGCACCATCTACACCATGCCGCCGCCGTCGTCGGGTGGCGTCGTGCTGCTGCAGGTCCTGGGCATGCTCGAGGCCCGCAAGGGCGTCGCCGCCGCCCACGGCGACCCCGGGCGCACGGCCGTCCTCGTCGAGGCGCTCAAGCACGCCTTCGCTGACCGCGCCCGGTGGTACGGCGACCCGGACTTCGCCCAGGTCCCCCTGGCCAAGCTCCTCGACAAGGCGACGCTGCAGGCCCGCGCCGCGGCGCTCACGCCGGCCAAGACCCACCCGCCCGGGCACTACGGCGTCATCGCCCCGCCCCCCGACGACTCCGGCACCAGCCACCTGTCGGTCATCGACGCCGCGGGCAACGCGGTGGCCCTGACCACCACGCTCAACACCGGCTTCGGCAGCCTCGTCGTCGCCGGCGGCACCGGGGTGATCCTCAACAACGAGATGGACGACTTCACCACCCGGCCAGGCGAGGCCAACGCCTATGGGCTGATGCAGTCGGAGCTCAACTCGGTGGCCGCCGGCAAGCGGCCCCTGTCGAGCATGACCCCCACGGTCGTGGTCGCAGGCCAGGGCAAGGCCGCCCGCCCGGTCCTGGCGGTCGGCGGGTCCGGCGGCCCACGCATCATCACCGCCACGCTGCAGGTCCTGCTCAACGTCATCGACCACGGCCAGTCGGTGGGTGCAGCGGTGGCCGCGCCCCGCATCCACCATCAGTGGTTCCCGGACAAGCTCCGGGTCGAGCCCGGCGCCGTCACCGGCGGCCACGGCCCGCTGGTCAAGGCCGGCCACACCGTCGACGCCAAGGCGCGCAGCCTCGGCAAGGTCCAGGCCGCGGTGATCGATCCCAGGGGCCGCCGGATCGGCGCCAGCGACCCCCGCAAGCATGGCAAGGCCGCCGCCTACTGAGGCCGCCTCGGCGTCGTTGGTTCACGGATCCGCGGGAGTTGCTTCATACTGGCAGGTGGCGGAGCTGGTCCCGGCGACAGAAGAGATGCAGGAACTTGGACGCGTCTGAGACGCGCCGCCCGAGGTGGTATGCGGTTCCTCGGCATGCTCGGGGTCGTCGCGATCCTCTCGGCCGGGTGCTTGGAGCGCCAGGCTGAGGCGCCGGGGGACGCCGCGTTCGCTGGGCCCGACGGCGCAGCCGATCCCGCGCAGATCCCCGACCGGCCGCAGGCCCCGGAACCCTCCGACGCCGATCGTCCCGTCGCTCCGCTGCAGACCGGGCGCATCGAGGTCGCGCCGGCGGCGGTGGACTTCGGGGCCGTCACCCCCCACGGCCTGCAGGAACGCTGGATCGAGATCGGCAACAGCGGGCCCGGGGTCCTGACCGTGCGCGAGGTGGAGATCCTGGGCGACGACGCAGGCGCCTTCGGGCTGATCGTCGGAATCCCCCATCTGGTGCGCATCGTCCGCGGGTACGAGCCCCTGCGGGTGCAGGTGGGCTTCCGGCCCCCCGCCGCGGGCAGGATGCGGGCGTGGCTGCGGATCCGATCCGACGACCCGGTGCGTCCGGATGTGCGCGTCGAGCTGGTCGGTGACGGCGCGGGGCGCTGCCTGACCGCGACCCCCGAGCAGATGCACTTCCCCGAGCTGTCCCCGGGCGACTCCGTCGAGATGGACCTGACGCTGACGTCCTGCGGCCGATCCCCCAGCCACGTGCGCTCCGTGGGCCTGGCGCCGGGCACCTCGTACGCCTACTCCCTGGTGGACGGGCGGCCCCACGAGACCGAGCTGCCTCCTGGCGAGTCGCTCGCCGTGACCGTGCAGTACCAGCCTTCGCTGCCCGGGATCGACGCCGGACGCCTCGAGGTCAAGACCGACGGCGTGCCCGGCGGCGTCCTGTACGTGGATCTCATCGCCCGGGCCCGCCCGGATGACCGTCCCGTGGCGCCGCCGCGCTGCCAGGCGGAGGTGGAGACCCCGGACGGCGACTGGGAGCTCGTCGACGACGGCGCCCTGGTGCGGCGCGAGGGCCTGTCGGAGCTGGGGCTGCGCGCCACCGAGTCCCTGACCGAGGCCCCCGAGCCCCTGGGGTTCGCGTGGCGGGTGGTGGACAGCCCGCGCTCCTCGCTGACCTCGATCCAGCCCGATCCGCGGGATGGCGAGATCTACGCCCACCTCGACCTCCTCGGCGAGTACGTCTTCGAGGTCCGGGTGTTCGACGCGGCCGGCCAGGAGGACATCTGCCGGGTGGCGGTACGGACCTCGACCCGCGACGACCTGTACGTGGAGACCGTCTGGGACACGCCGCTGGACCCCGTCGTCGGCGACAACGGGCCGGACGTCGGCGCCAACGTCGACGTGCACGTGCGGACGCCGTCGGCGCAAGGCTGGTTCTGCGCGCCGGGAGACGCCTACGCCGCCAACCCCGGCCCGGACTGGGGGACGCCCCAACGCTCCGACGACGACCCGGTGGTCATCGACGACCGCGACGGCTGGGGCCCCGAGGTCTTCAGGCTGGCCCACGCGCAGGACGGCGACTCGTACCGGATCGCCGCGCACTACGCCGACGACGCGAGCTTCGGGGCGAGCATCGCCACCAGCCGCGTGTTCGTGCGGGGCGAGCTGCGACTCGAGCTCACGCGCCGCTTCACGGAGGGGATGTTCTGGGACGTGGCGGTCGTCCACTGGCCCTCGGGCGAGGTCGACACCTCCGACTGGCTGCGCGAGGGCCCCGAGACCGTCGGGTGCGCGGACTTCAAGGGGCGCTGACGGGTCCGGGCCGCGCGCAGCCTCTTAACAATGGATCCGTTGACCGTTTCGCTCAGCGACCCGTAACCTCCTGGGACCGCAATGTCCGGTCCCTCCGCCACCGCCGAAACTCCGGCGCTTGTCTGTCACTTCTGTGGCTTCCGTCCGACGGCCGGCGAGAACGCCTGTCCCGAAGACGGATCCTGGCTGATCACCCAGGAGGCCCACGACAAGAACCCGACCGATCCGTTCCTCGGCCGGGTCATGGCGGGCAAGTACCCCATCGTGGGCGTGCTCGGCGCCGGCGGCATGGGCTCGGTGTATCGGGCGATCCAGCAGCCGGTCGGCCGCAACGTGGCGTTGAAGGTCATCCGCTACACCGGCGATGACGCCGACACGGTGCAGGCGCGCTTCGCCCACGAGGCTTCCATCGTCGCCCAGCTGTCCCACCCCAACACGGTCACGCTGTACGACTTCGGGGTGAACAACGACGGCACGTTGTACATGGTGCTGGAGCTGGTCAACGGCCACCCGCTGACCCGGGAGATCAAGGCGGGCGCCCTGACTGTGGACCGGGCGTGCTCGGTGGTCGGCGCGGCGCTCGACGCCCTCATCGAGGCCCATCAGCTGGGCCTGGTGCACCGCGATCTGAAGCCCGACAACATCATGCTGTCCGCCACCACGTGGGGCGGCGACGCCGTCAAGGTGCTCGACTTCGGCATCGCCAAGGTCCTTGGCGGCGACGAGGACGCCACCAGCCAGCTCACCCAGACCGGCATGGTCTTCGGGACCCCCCGGTACATGGCGCCCGAGCAGGCCCGGGCCAAGACCATCGACCACCGCGCCGACCTGTACGCGATGGGGGTCATCCTCTACGAGTGCGTGACCGGCTCGGTCCCCTTCGACGCAGACAACACCTTCGACATCCTGCTGGCTCAGCTGCAGCAGGCGCCCCCGGACATCGACGACCCCCAGGTCCCGACCGACGTCAAGGAGGTGCTCAAGAAGTCGATGGCCAAAGACGCCGACGAGCGGTACCAGGACGCCGCCGAGATGGCCCAGGCCATCCGCACCGCGGCGGGGCTCCCCGTGCGGACCACCAGCGCATCGATGCCGGCCATGGCCAAGGGCAGGGCGCTGCTCGCCGAGCCCGATCCCGAGCCCATCCGGCCGTCGGGCGGGCTGTCGGCCGCCAACCCGAACATGCTGTCCGGCCCCATGGCCATGGCCTCGCCGATGGGGATGGGCACGCCCTCCCCCGGCCCGCCCATCGGGCAGATTCCCCAGCAGTCCCACCACACGCCCGGCGGCGGCACCTCCCAGATGCTGTCGGCCGAGATGGTGGCGTACCAGGTCAAGAAGCAGGGCCGGGGACGGATGGGCGCGATGATCGGCGCCGTGGTGCTGGCCATCGGTGGCGGCGCGGCGTGGTTCACGAGCCAGGGCGGCGAGACCGCCGGGCCGGCCGCCGGCGCAGCGGCCGCCGCGGCAGAGGCGGCCGCTGCGCCGGTGGCCACGCCCAGGGAGACCGCCGACAGGTTGCTGGGCGAGGGGCTCCGGCTGATCAAGTCCGGCAAGTCCGACGCCGCGCTCGGCAAGCTGCGGGCGGCCTCGGCGGCGGATCCCACCTATGGCGAGCCCCACCTGCACCAGGCGGCCCTGCACGCCAAGAACAAAGCGGCCTTCAAGGCCATCGGCGCCCTCGAGGCGTTCCTCGGCATCGAGGACGATCCGGACGCGGTGGACCGCCGCATCTCGGCAGACCCCGACTTCGCCAGCCTGATGGCCGACAAGGACTTCACGGGCTGGCTGCACAAGAAGGGCCTGCGACAGGGGCCCCCGGCCGAGCTCGCCGTTCCCGTCAGCGCCGCCCCCAAGAAGAAGGCCAAGAGGAAGCGGCGCAAGAAGCCGGCGCTCGAGGTCCCGGAGTTCTAGCGCCGCACCAGGGCATCGCCGCGGCGCTCGTGCTGTCGGTCGCCGTGGTCGCGCCTGCGCCCGCGGCCGCCAAGGGGGGCAGGAAGGCCGCCGTGAAGAAGGCCAAGTTCCACATCGGGCTGGGCGCCAAGTTCTTCAAGAAGGGCAAGTACGCCGAGGCCCTGGCCGAGATGCGCAAGGCCAACGCCGCCATCCCGATCCCGGCCACGATCTTCAACATGGCCCGCTGCTACCAGGAGATGGGGCAGTACGCCGAGGCGGTCGAGTACTTCCAGCAGTACATGGAGGAGGGCGACAACAAGAAGAAGCTCAAGAAGACCGAGGCGGCCCTCGCCGAGCTGATCCCCAAGGCGTTCGGCTCCGTCGAGGTGACGTGCCGGCCCGCCGGGTCGAAGGTCGAGATCGCCGGGGTCGGCGCCGGGCCCTGCCCCTACGTCAAGGAGCAGGTCCGGGCGGGCAAGTGGACGATGGTCACGTCGGCCACGGACCACACCCGGGTCCGCCAGGAGTTGACGGTCAAGCCCGGCGAGCGGTCCAGGGTGTCGGTCACGCTCAAGCGCCCGGGGCGGCTGTCGGTCACCACCGACCCTGCGGGCGCCAAGGTGTACGTGGACGGCAAGCTCGCCGGCGACTCCCCGCTGCAAAAGCACGAGCTGCCCGAGGGCGAGCACGCCCTGGGCATCGGCCTGGAGGGGTTCCGCGACGCCAAGCGCAAGGTGCAGGTGCCAGGCGGCGACTCGGTCAAGGTGGCGGTCAAGCTGGAGCGCAAGGGTGGGAAGCTCAAGCTCACCAGCGACCCTGGCGGCGCCTCGGTCTTCGTCGACGGCGAGGACGTCGGCGTGACCCTGCTCAAGGGCCTGCACCTCGACCCGGGCGAGCACGCCCTCAAGGTGACCGCCGGCATGCACGTTCCATGGGCCCGCGAGCTGTCCGTCGAGGACGCCGCCAAGCTGCAGATGCACGCCGAGATGCCGTCGAAGCTGCCCACCTGGCTCCTGGCCGGCGTGGCGGGGCTGGCGGCCGCGGGCGGGGCGGTGGCGTGGGTGGCCGCGACCGGCTCGTACGACGACCGCGACGGCGTGATGGCGGACTACGTGGCCACCGACGACCCCGCCAAGGCCCAGCAGCTCGGCGACGAGGTGCGGTCGCTGGAGTCCGGCGGCGACACCATGGCGCTGGTGTCCACGGCGCTGTTCGGAACGGCGGTCGCCGCCGCCGGGGCGGCCGGGTGGCTCTGGTTCACCACGCCGGACAAGGTGTCCGCGGGAGGCCGCTGGTGAGGGCGCTGCTCGTCTTCGCGCTGGTCGTCTTCGCGCTGGTCGGCGCGGGCTGCTCCGCCGGCGACCCCGCGGACCTGTCCAACCCGTTCGATCCCCGCAACGCCCAGGCCGATGACGACGGCGATGGCGTGCCCAATGGCGATGAGATCACGGCGGGCGGCGACCCCCGCAACCCCGACTCCGACGGCGACGCCCTGCTGGACGACACGGACCCGTGCCCCAACGCCAAGGGCGACGGACAGTGCCTGGTGCAGGGCGTGTGCGCCGGCGCGCGGACGGGCTGCCCCTGCGCAGACGAGTACCCGGCCACCTTCGACGGCATCGAGGAGCTGCGCTGCGACGGGCTGGACAACGACTGCGACGGGACCGTCGACGAGGGCGACCCCGGCGGCGGCGCCGATTGCGAGACCGGCGCCGCGGGCGTGTGCGCCAGCGGGACCGAGCACTGCCTGGAGGCAGGTATCGCCTGCGTCGCGGACGACGAGGCCGGCGACGAGGTCTGCGACAACCTGGACAACGACTGCGACGGCTCGACCGACGAGGACAACCCCGAGGGCGGCGAGTCGTGCGACACCGGCCAGCCCGGCGAGTGCGCCGACGGGACCGACACCTGCATCGAAGGCGTCGTCGCCTGCGTGGGCGACAACGACGTCGTCGCCGAGTCCTGCGACGGCCTGGACAACGACTGCGACGGCAGCACCGACGAGGAGGATCCGGGCGGGGGCGGCGCGTGCGTCACGGGCGATCCCGGCGTGTGCTCCCCGGGCGTCGAACACTGCGTGCAGGGCGACATCCTGTGCGTGGCCAACGCCCAGGCGGCCGAGGAGGCCTGCGACACCCTGGACAACGACTGCGACGGCGAGGTCGACGAGGACGATCCGCGTCTGGGCGACGGCTGCCAGGTGGCCGACGCCTTGGGCGCCTGCGCCGCGGGCGAGCAGACCTGCGTCGGCGGCGAGCTGGACTGCACCGGACCGGGCCCGGAGGAGGAGTCCTGCGACGGCGTGGACAACGACTGCGACGGCGACGAGGACGAGGACGACCCCGACAGCGGCGATCAGTGCAACAGCGGCGAGGAGGGCGTGTGCGCCGCGGGGACCGTCCACTGCGTTGCGGGCGGGGTCCAGTGCGTCCAAGAACTGCAGCCGGCCGACGGGGAGATCTGCGACGGCCTGGACAACGACTGCGACGGCTCGACGGACGAGGACGTCCCGGAGGTCGGCGACGAGTGCGACACCGGCGAGCTGGGCGCTTGCGCCGCAGGGTTGCAGGCCTGCGACCTCGGCGAGCTGCAGTGCGAGCGCATCACCGCCCCGGACGACGACATCTGCAATGGGATCGACGACGACTGCGACGGCGAGCTCGACGAGGACGACCCGGAGGTCGGCGAAGGGTGCGACACCGGCGACGAAGGCAACTGCGCCGACGGGTTCATCGAGTGCGTGACGGCCGAGGTCGAGTGCGAGGACGCTGGGGCCGAGGGCGAGGGGGAGGGGGAGGGCGGGGAGGTCTGCCTGCAGACGGCGGTGCAGTGCGTGGCCGAGCTCGAGGCAGGTGAGGAGGTGTGTGACGGCGAGGCGGACGAGGACTGCGACGGGTTCGTCGATGAGGACTGCAACGGCTGCCCTGACGGGACCATCGTCCCAGACGGCTGGACGTGCATCCCGGGCACGCCCGCGCAGGGCTTCGTGATGGGCACCCCCGCGGACGAGGAGGGCAGAGAGGCCGACGAGGTCGAGCACGTCGTTCACATCAGCCGGCCGTTCTTCATGAAGAAGCTCGAGCTGACCCGCGGCGAATGGCGAGCGCTGACCGGCAGCGCCCCGTTCATCGGCGCCACCTGCTCGGTCGACTGCCCTTCATGCGTGGGCTGCGACATGGACTGCCTGTCCGAGTGCCGCGAGGACATCTCGAGCTGCTGGGAGGCGGAGGGCTGCGACGCCTGCGTCCGGGAGTGCGTGGAGTGCCGGCAGGACTGCCCGGGCGGCGCGCCCCATTGGGTCGACTCCCTGAAGCTGGCCAACCTCATGAGCGCCCGCGACGGGCTGCCGCAGTGTTATCGGCTCACCGACGAGACCGGTCACCCGGGGGTGAACTACTGGCTGCGGTCGTACCTGTGGTCGCCCACCTTCACCTGCGAGGGATACAGGCTGCCCACGGAGGCCGAGTGGGAGTGGGCCGCCCGGGCGGGCACGACGACGGCGACCTACGCGGGCGATTACCCGGACGGGCTCGTGCTGTCCGCCGAGAACCGCTGCAACCTGTACGACAACCTCGAGGACATCGCCTGGTACTGCGGAAACACAGGCCAGGCCCGGGCCGTGGGGCTCAAGGACGCCAACCGGTGGGGCCTGTACGACATGCTGGGCAGCGTCAACGAGTGGACCTGGGACTTCCACAACCCCTACCCCGTCGGCCCGGTCACCGACCCGCTGGGCGGCGCAGCAGGCAACCCCCAGGAGAAGGTGGTCAGGGGCGGCTCCTACTTCGAGGCGTGGAACGTGGCCAGGTCCGGCAATCGCTGGAAGACCGCGCTGTCCTCCCGGTTCTTCAACTTCGGCATCCGCCTGGTACGGACGGTCCCGCCCGAGTGACCGGCGACCGGCGATCTAGTCGGCCACCGTACCGGTCGCGATCCAGCCTAGCCCCTCCAACGTCAGACGGGTCGCAGGCGTGGCGAACCCGTGGTCGGCGAACAGGCCCTCGAGGTCGCCGGGCCGAAACCCGCCGCTCGCCGTCGCCGCCACCCGCCAGCAGAGCATGGTGAAGGCGAAGCGCAGGCCCAGGTCGCCGGCGACCCTGCGGAGCGACGACAGGTCCGTGGACCAGCCCTGGCGATGGGGCTCGAGGAGGACCAGGCGGCCGCCTGGGCGTAGGACCCGTCGGATCTCCCGCAACGCGCCTGCGCGGTCGGGCACCAGGTAGAGGAAGGAGTGGCCGGCCACCACGTCGACGGAGGCGTCGGCCAGAGGCAGGTGGCAGGCGTCGCCGACCACGAAGGTGCAGCGACCCTGTAGATCCCGGCGGCGGGCGATGCGCACCATGGGCCGCGAGATGTCCAGGCCGACCACCTGGTCGTCAGGGAAGGCGCCCTTGAACGCGAAAGCGGACACGCCCGTGCCGCAGCCCACGTCGAGCACCGTGCGGGCGCGGCCGTCGCCCGGCTCGGGGAAATCCTGCGCGAGGCGGGCGGCGTGGGTCTCCCAGGCCGGGATCAGTGTCAGCCAGTCGTACAAGGGGGCGCCGAGGCCGAACAGCGGGGTGCGGATGTCCATGCGGGCCGACAGGGGAGCCTGGGCCTGGGTGGGTGGTCAAGCGCGGCCCTTCGGCATACCTTGTCGCCCCCATGCGCCTCTGCCTCGCTACCGTCGTCCTGACAGCCTGCGTCGGCAGCGGCGAGCGACCTGTGTATCGGCCGACGCCTGATCCCGGCATCTCGCAGCCGCCTGCAGGGGACCCTCACCGCGCGGCGCGGGACATCTGGATCGCCCGATGTGCCACCTGTCACGGGACCGCCGGGCGGGGGGACGGGCCGGACTCGCGGCTGATCCGGCCACGCCCCGTCAGCTTCGCGGACGCCGCGTGGCACACCCGGACCCCCGATGATCAGATCGCGCGGATCATCGTCGACGGAGGCGTGGCCGTCGGCCGCTCGCCGTCCATGCCGGCCAGCCCCGATCTGCGCGGCCCGAGCGCACAGGCCCTGGTCAAGCTGATCCGGAGCTTTGAGATGTAGTAAGAAGCGGGCCCCAGGAGCGCCCATGACCCCGCCCGCCAACGCAGAGCAGCTTCCCCAGGTCTTCGAGCCGGACGCCGATCCGGAGCCGCCGTTCCAGATCCTGCGTCCAGACGGCACCGTCGACGAGACGCGCGATCCCCAGCTGCCCGCCGAGACCCTGCTCGACATGCACCGGCACATGCTGCGCGCGCGGGTGCTCGAGGATCGGGTCACCGCCCTGCAGCGCCAGGGCCGGATCGGCTTCCACATCGGCCCCCCCGGCGAGGAGGCGTGCATCGTCGGCGCGGTGATGGCGCTGCAGCCCACCGACTGGATCATCCCCAGCTACCGGGAGTTCCCGGCGCTGTTCATCCGCGGCGTCACCCTGCGCAGCTACCTGAACAACCTGTACGGCAACGCCGAGGACCCGGTGAAGGGCCGGCAGATGCCGGACCACTGGACCGCCCGCCAGCACCGCATCGGCTCGGTGTCGTCCCCGGTCGGCACCCAGATCCCCCAGGCGGTCGGCCTGTCCTGGGCGGCCCAGATGCAGGGCAACAAGGAGGTGGCCGTCGTCTACTTCGGCGAGGGCACCAGCTCCCAGGGCGACTTCCACGTGGGCGCCAACTTCGCCGGCGTCTTCGGCACCCCGACCATCCTGCTCTGCCGCAACAACCAGTGGGCCATCTCGACCCCCATGCGCCGCCAGACCGCCAGCGCCACCATCGCCCAGAAGGCGGTCGCCTACGGCATGCGCGGCGTGCGCGTCGACGGCAACGACATCCTGGCCATGTACGTCGCGACCCGGGAGGCCGCCGAACACGCCCGCAACGGCCACGGCCCCACGCTGCTCGAGGCCCTGACCTACCGCCTGGGCGCCCACTCCACCTCCGACGACCCCAAGGCCTACCGAGACGAGGCCGAGGTCGCCCCATGGAGAGACCGGGACCCCATCGACCGCTTCCGCAAGTACCTGGCCGACAAGGGCCTGCTCGACCTCGAGGAGGACGCCGAGCTCGAGGCCCGCATCGACAAGGATCTCAAGGCCCTCATCCGAGAGGTCGAAAAAGTCCCCGCCCCGCCCATCGAGTCGATGTTCGAGGGCGTGTACAAGGAGCTGCCCTGGCACCTGCAGGAGCAGCTGGCGGAGCTCAAGGAGCACATCGCCACCCGCGAGGATTCGGAGATCTGAGCCGCCCTCCCTCCCCGACCGCCGCCCTGCCGGAGGGCAGGGCTCGTCGGCGTATGCCGACGACGTTCGATGGCGCACTCCTGCCGCTCGGACAGCGATAAGCCCCCCTCCTGGGGGGTTTGGGGGGCCGCCCTCGCCTCCCCTGGGGGTCGGGGGGACGCGCCTCCGCCTCGGCGCGTCGGGTGGCCTGGGAGGTGGACCTGCCGTGGCGAACGCCCAGACAGTTCGCATCTCGGAGCGGAGGCGCTGCTCCCCCCGGCCCCCTCACGAGGGGGAGGCGAGGAGGGCCCCCCAAGAGCCCCCGGTGGGGGCCCGTCGGCGGCCGGGAAGTCACGAGATCGCCTGGGAAGGTCGTCGGCATACGCCGACGAGCCCTGCCGAATGGCAGGGCAGCGGCCCGGCGATAGGCGGCCGTACTCCCCTGGGATCGCAGAGGAACCTCCTATGTGATCGGCATTGCGCTCAGGCCGGCGTCTTCGTCCTAAGCGGATTCAGGAACGGCTGACCCGCCGTGAGCGCGCCGCGCCGGACCCGCTGCTCCAGATCACGGGCGACCGCAGTCGTGCTGACCTGCGCGTAGCGGTAGGACAGGTGCTCGGCAACCCAAGCCTTGACGAGGGCGTCCATGGAGCGCTCGCCGGCGACGATGCCGTCGAGATCGTCGTCTTCGAGGGTGTCGAGGACGAAGCGGTCCGCGATGTGGCAGGACAGCTGGTCATAGGCCCGTCGACCCCCCGCGTGGGCCGCCAGACGCCGGTGCAGCCCCCAGGGCTTCTTCGGCCTCTTGTCCGGGAGCTCCCCGAGGCCCGCGAGCCCGACAAACAGCAGCTGATCGCCCTTCCAGATCGTGTACACGCCGCGGGCGACGTGAGGGACCGGGGGATCGCCGGGCCACTGCGCAAACGACAGGGCGGGCCCGTCCTGAAGCTCGGCGAAGGGGTCGGCGCTCATCGACGCGGGCGGGGATCAGTAGTCATCGAGGTCGTCGTCGTACAGGGGCCGTCGGGCGGCGTCGGGGTCGTTGGCCGCTGTGCGGCGGCCAAGGACGAAGCCCAGGACCATGCCCATCAGCATGGCGGCCGGGATGTAGACGAAGTGGCTGGCGGGCGGGATGTCGAAGCCCATAAAGCTACGCGTCGCCTCCGTCGTCGGCGGCCACGGCGGCGGCCCGCAGCTCCCGGACCTCGCCGAGGAGATCGCGCAGCTCGTCCTCCACCTCGACCTGCCGGCGGCGGACGCTGAACAGGTAGCCGAACAGGCCCATCCAGACGATGGCATAGGCGGACAGGAGCAGCTTGCCACCCGGGATGGTCGTCGGGGTGGTCGCCGCAACGAAGCCCGTGGTGCGCTTGGGCTCGGCGACGTCCTCGGCAGCCGAGGCCACGGCCCCGCCGACGACGACGGGCGCCGCCAGGGTCAGGGCGAGGGCGAGCAGGATCGAGCGGACGAGGGCGGTCACGAGGCCTCCGCAATGTCGAGGTGGATGGCGTCGACGACCTGCCGGGATCGCTCCAGGCGGTACCGCAGGAACACCAGCAGGGCGAAGACCAGCAGAAACGTCATCGTCGAGATGAGCCAGGCCTCCTTCATCTCCGGCAGCAGCCCGTCGCCGCCCTTGCGGATGACCAGCGGGTGCTGGCCGCGCCAGCGCTGCACGGAGGTGCGGATCACGTAGATGTCCAGCGTGCCCAGCATGCCCAGGACGGCGGCGAACCGCTTGCCGCCCTCGGAGTCGCCGGCGAACTGCCGCAAGAAGGTGTAGGCGAGATAGATGAGGTACAGCAGCAGGGTGCTGGTCAGCTGGGGGTCCCAGACCCAGTACACGCCCCACGCCCCGCGGGCCCACAGCGGGCCCGTGATGAGCACGAGGGTGCAGAACACCAGGCCGACCTCGGCCCCCGACGCCGCCATCGCGTCCCACTTGCCCCGCCGCGTGATGAGGTACAGGAGCGAGCAGAAGCCGCACATGATGAACCCGGCGTAGGTCGCGAACGCGCAGGGCACGTGGAAGTAGAAGATCTTCTGGACGATGCCCATGGTGGCCTCGACCGGGGCCACGACGAAGATGTGATACAGCGCCCCCGACATCGCCAAGGCGGCGACGCCCACCAGCGCTGGGAAGGCCTTCTTCATTCAGTGATCACCCATCCGAACGCCCAGAACGACGCGGTCACGAAGATCCCGTCGAACGACACCAGCATCATCAGCCACTCCTGGGCCGCCGCGACGTCGCCGGCCACGATCGACGCCGTGCCCTTGACCCCCGCGAGCACGACCGGGGCGACGATGGGGTAGAAGACCAGCGGCAGCAGCACGTCGCGCAGCCGGCTGTTGAGCAACATGGCGCCGAACACGGTGCCCACCGCGACGAACCCGATGATCCCCAGCGCGAACAGCCCCACCGCCAGCCAGGGCGCCGCCGACAGGTCCAGGATGAACATCCCCATGCACAGCGGCACCAGCATGGCCGCCGTCAGGCCCACGAACACCCCGTTGGCGGCCATCTTGCCCAGGAAGATCGCGCCCCTGGGCGCGGGCGCGGCGATGAGCGCGCCCAGGCAGTCCCCCTCGCCCTCCCGCGCCCAGCTCCGGGCCAGCCCCAGGGTCCCTGCGAAGGTCAACGCAACCCACGGGATCCCAGGCGACACCAGCGCCAGCGCCTCCTCGCGTACGTAGAAGGCGAAGGTGAAGATCATGGTCACCAGCACCGAGAACAGCGCCATCGAGTACAGGATCTCCCGCGTGCGCATCTCGATGAGCAGGTCTTTGCGAAAGACGGCCCAGGCTTGGCTCATGGCGGAAGACACGGCGCCGCATCCTAATCAACTGCACCCAGGTGTTCTAGGAGCAGCGCCTCCAGGCCCGCTTCGTCGCCCGTCCACTCGCCCGCGTGGACCAGTCGGCCGGCGGCGAGCACCGCGACCCGGTCACACAGCGCGGCCAGCGGCGCAGGGTCGTGGGTGACAATCACCAAGGTGGCGCCCCGCTGCCTGACCCCCGCGAGGGTAGTGACGAGGCGAGCCGACGCCGCCTTGTCGAGCCCGGCGAACGGCTCGTCGAGGAGCAGCAGCGCCGGGGAGGGCAGCAGGGCGCGCGCGACGGCGAGCCGCCGCACCATGCCCTGGCTGCACTTGGAGACCGCCCGGTCGGCGGCATGGACCATGCCCACCTCCTCAAGGGCCTGCTCGATGAGGCGCTTGCGCTCCTGGCCACCGCCCAGGCCATACAGCCGCGCAGTGAAGTCCAGGTTCTCGCGGCCGGACAGGTCGCGATACAGCATGGGGCCGTGGCCCACCACGCCGATGCGCGCCCGGACCTCCTCGTCGGCGTCGCGCCAGGCCACGTCGCCGTACAGCAGCTCGCCCCGGGTGGGGGCCAGGCGGCCGGACAGGATCGACAGCAGGGTGGACTTGCCCGAGCCGTTGCCGCCCAGCAGCAGCGTGCATGACCCGGGCGGCAGCTCAAGACTGATCCGCCGGAGCACCACGTGCCGGCCCCAGCGCCGGGTGAGGCCCTGCACGGTCACCCCGAGGCCGGGGATTGCGGCGGTCAGGACGTCGCCCCGTCCAGCCGGCGGTCCACGTCGATGAGGCGGCGCTTGATGGCGTCGCGGCGGCGACGGAAGTCGTCTTCGGACAGGCCCCCGCCGCGGTTGTCCTGCTCGAGGCCCACGAGCTTGTCCATCAGGCGCTCCCTGCGTTCTCGCAGGTCGGCCGCGGCCTGCGCGGCGAGGGGGACCGAGCGGGCGGGCGCGGGCCCAGGCGCCGGACCTCCCCTCCCCAGGATGCGCGCAAGGCCCCAGACGATGATCGCCATGCTGGCCACCAAGGCGGCCCAGGCCGGGCGACTGTCGTAGTGGGGCAGCCCGCCCACCTCGAACCGCACCTCCTGGCCGGAGGGCTGACCGGACAGGACCCACACGGCCGAGCCCCGCTCCGTGGCCGACTCCAGCGCGCCGTGGTTGTGGGCGCCGACCGACAGGCGGACGCCGTCGATCTGCCGATGGCGCACGGTCGGGACCTCCGGGACGATGGTCATCAGCTCGTCGATGGGATAGGCCGACGGCTGGCTGAACGGGAACACCCCCTTGTCGTACCCGAGGCCGAAGCTGACGCGCACCTCCACGGCGCCCTCGGGGCCGGGCCGGATCCAGCCCGTGTACAGCACCTTCGTGCCGGCGACGGAGTATTTGTCGTCCGGCAGGTCGTTGACCTGCCCCCCCTCGGCGCCCTCAGGCAGCCTGATCAGCACGCCCTGTTCGCCGGTGCGGGAGCCCTTGGACGGGTCGTAGGTGGTCTGCCCGGCGTTGATGATGGTCCAGGCCTGGTGCACCTCGAGTTGGGCCTCCCACAGGGCGACACGGGTGAAGACCCGAGCCACCCGGATCGCGGAGTCGTCTCCGCCGGTGGGGTAGGCCGTGACCGGCAGGGTCGCCGGCAGGCCGGGCTGCAGCGTGACCGGCCGCGAGTCGTAGGGCACTCCGTCGGTGATGGCCGACGCCACGTAGCGCGCGCCCTGCAGCACGCTCACCCCGAGGATCACGGAGTTTCCCTGCGGATCCGCCACCCCGAACCACTCCTTGAGCGGGGTGTCGCTGGCGGTCCCAAGCGCCTGCAGGGTGACCGGGACGCCGGCGGCGGGCGCTCCGCCTTCAGGCCCCATCCGGGTCACGGCGACGGTCACGTCCGCGACGCCGGTCGACACAGGGGCCGCCACCGGCTGGGAGGTGGGCGCGGAGGTCAGGCCGGCGGCGAGGATGAAGAGCAGGGCCTCAAGCATCGAGCTCGTCCAGTCGCTGCTTGAGCTCCTCCTCGATGCGGCCGCCGCGGACGTCCACCTGATCGAGGCCGTCGATCTCCTTCATCAGGGCCACCACGCGGCCCTTCAGCTCGACGGTCAGGGCGTCCCGATCCACCTTGTCGAGCTTGCCGGCCACGTAGTCGAACTCCACCTCGCGCAGATCCTCGAGGCGCCGCCGCTTGCGGCGCAGCAGCTCCTTGCGCCGGGCGTCGCCCACGGTGGAGACCACCGGCGGCGCCTGGGTGATGCGGGTCAACTCGGAGAACGTGCGGAGCAGGTGGTAGGCGAGCAGCCCCAAGGCGGCCATGGTCGGCAGTGCGGTCAGCTCCATGCCGAGCGCGTCAGTCCAGCCGGTCCAGCTCGTGGTCGAGCCGGTCCGAGTACGTGTCCAGATCCTCGGTCGACGGGGCCTCGAGCCCGGTCGCGCCGATCGCTTCAGCGGGCTCGCCTGCGCCGCGGGTGAGTCGGTTGACGACCACCCCGCCGATGGCCAGGGCGCCCAGCGCCGTGAGCGCCGGCACCAGCCAGTGCAGGAAGTTGATGCCCCCCTCCATGGGGTAGGCGATGGCCCGCGGGCCCCGCAGCTTCACCTGCTCGGCCATGATCTGCTGGGCCGACATGCCCGACGCCAGCTTGGCCAGGACCTCGTTGCGCAGGACCTCGCCCCGTCCGCAGGTGGGCTGGCACATGTCGATGGGGACGTCGCCGCAGCCGCCGCAGTCGCAGCGGATCTTGGACCACAGCTGCACGGCCTCCGGCGGCGGCCGGGCGGACACCTCGGGCGCCGCCCAGGCGACCGCGGCGATGGCCGGGATCAGCAGCAGGACCACCCCCGAGGCGACGGCGGCCCGACGGCCCACGTCGACGGTGGCGACCCGCCGGCGACGGGTCTCGAGGACCCCGGCGGGCATCATGGCGATGAAGGCGCCGAGCAGGATCAGCAGCGTCCCCGGGTACATCCACAGCACCAGCGGGTTGACGATGACCTTGAGCGACACGCTCTTGCCGCCCGGGCCGATGTTGACCAGGGCCAGGTAGAAGTCCTCGGCGAGGTTTCCTCGCGTGTCGACCTCGGTGGTGTTGGTCTTCTCGGGGTTCTTGAAGAGGAACCGGGAGGGGCGCATCACGCCGACGTCTCGGCTGCCGCGCCGGGTGGACATGTGGGCCGTGCTGACCGATTTTTCGGGGTGCTCCTCGGACGACAGCCGGTCGAAGCGGATGGAGTAGTCGCCGATGGTGGCGGTCTCCCCCAGGTTCATTCGCACGTCCCGCTCCTGCTTGAACGCGCTGCCGGCGAACCCGAAGAACAGCAAGGCGATGCCTGCATGGACCAGGTATCCCCCGTAGCGCCGGCGGGCACGCCCGACGACATTCACCATGGCCTCGCCAAAGCCCTCGCCGGTGGTCCGCGCCCGGGCCTTGGCGCCCTTGACCAGCTCCGACCACACGGCGGACAGGACGAAGTTGGAGAAGAACAGGGCGATGATCGCCAGGGCGCCCGTGCTCACCGAAAAGGGCGACAGCGTGATGCCGACGTCGGCCACGTGGAACCAGTGCAACCTCTGAAGCGAGGCTACGACCAGGAACGTCAACGCCAGCCCCCAGACCACCGGGGCGGCGAAGTTGCGCTTGAGGTTGTCCTTTGAGGCGCGCCGCCAGGAGATCAGGGGTCCGATGCCGGACAGGGCAAGCAGGCAGATGCCGATGGGCGCCATGAACTGGTTGAACCAGGGCGGGCCGATGGAGGTCTCGCGCCCTGCGATCGCCTCGCTGATCTTGGGGAACATGGTGCCCCAAAGCACCACAAGGGTGCCGGTGACCAGCAGCACGTTGTTCAGGACGAACGTGGCCTCCCGGGACAGCCAGGAGTCGATATAGCCCTCGCTGCGCAGGCGGCCCAGGCGCCAGAAGACCAGGCCTGCGCTGCCCACGATGATCACGATGAGGAACGTGAAGAAGAAGAACTTGATCGTGCCGCCGGTGGCAAAGGCGTGCACCGACTGGATGAGCCCGGTGCGGGTGATGGCGGTGCCGAAGATCGTCAGGATGAACGTGAGCAGGACCAGGACGATGTTCCAGACCTTGAGCAGGCCTCGGCGCTCCTGGATCGTCACCGAGTGCAGGTAGGCGGTGGCGGTCAGCCACGGCATGAACGAGGCGTTCTCGACCGGGTCCCACGCCCAGTAACCGCCCCAGCCCAGCTCCTCGTACGACCAGAAGCAGCCGAACAGGTTGCCCATGGTCAGCAGGAACCAGCCGAAGACCGCCCAGCGCCGGACCGATCGGATCCAGACGTCATCGAGCTTCCCGGCGATGAGCGCGCCCACGGCGAAGGCGAACGGCACCGCCCACACGGCGTACCCCGACAGCATGGTCGGCGGGTGGTACGTCATCGTCGGGTTTTGCAGGAGCGGGTTGAGGCCGCGGCCCTCAGGCAAGGCGCCCAGCACCAGGAACTGCTCGAACGGATCGGTGGTGAACAGCAGCACCGAGTCGAAGAACAGGAAGATGCCGCACAGCGTGAGGATGGCGTACGGCATGATGGCGCGGTTGCGGGTGCCGTTGAAGAACACCGCCAGGGCGCTGAAGTTGGCCAGCTGGAAGGTCCAGAACAGCATCGAGCCCTTCTGGCCGCCCCAGAAAGACGCCATCTGGTAGTACCAGGGCATCTTGGTGTCGCTGATGCTGTAGACGTACTCGTTGCTGAAGTCGTTGCTCAGGATGAAGTGCCAGAGCAGCATCGACGCGGCGAAGATGCAGGCCCACCAGGCGTACACGCACCGCTTGGACAGCAGATCCATGCGGTCGTCGCTGGTGCGCACACCGACGAGCGCCGTGACGCCGCCCAGGACAGCCAGCACGAAGGCCGCGATGAGCAGCCCGTGACCCAAGAGGTGCATGGAGCTTTAGTAACCCGAAGGTGACGGCGCCGCAGGAGCGGAGGCGCCGACGGACCCCGGCGCGCCCGGGGCGGCCGGCGGGATGGGGGTGGTGGGGGTGGGCGGCATGTTGCCCTTGCCACCGGCCGCGGCTTCGGCCTCGCGCCGGGCCACCTCCTGCTTCGTGAGCGCACCCTCGTACTTGGAGGGGCACTTGGCCACCAGGTGGTCGGCCTCGAAGAGATCGGGGCGCACGAGGCGGCCCTCGACCACGACCTCAGACCGCTCCTTGAAGGTGTCCGGCACGGCGTGGGCGTAGTGGATGGTGACCGTGTTGCCGGCGTCGTCGTTGACCTTGAACGTGTAGTCGGGCTCGGTGGTCTGGGCCACGACGATGGATCCGGGCAGCACCCTGCCGGCGATGCGGAAGCTCTCGCCCACCAGCTGCTCGGAGTCGCCGGCGGTCTCAGCGATCGTCCGGTAGTACTGGCCGGCGGAGAACGAGCTCTTGACGATGACGCCGGCGGCGGCCCCGATGATCAGGACGCTCAACACACCTGCGAGCTTGTTGTTCTTCCTTCTGCGCATGGCACCCTCTCCTGGACCGACCCGCTTCTACCAATCGCCCTGAGGACCTAGCAATTCCCTTGCCGATCCGCTCGGGGCGTCAGCCCCCGATGGAGCTCATCGAGTGCTCGGCCGCCCCGGACCCGGTGAGGTCGAACTTGTGGCTGTCGCGCTTGCCCAGAAGTGACGCCGAGATCGACGCCATGAGCCCCGCGTCGTCGACGCCGGCCCGCATCAGATCCCGCAGGCTCGCCGAGTCGTCCCAGCCCAGGCAGGCCCGGATCCCGCCGGTCGACGTGATGCGGATGCGGTTGCAGTCGTCGCAGAAGTTCTCGGTGATGGGGCCGATGAACCCGACCTCGGACCACCTCGACCCGGGATCGCGGGTGTCGCGAATCCGGCAGTGACGGGCCGGCCCGCTGCCGACGGTCTCCGCCTGTCCAGGGCTGAGCGGCTGGAGCTCGAAGCCGTCCTCCACCAGGCGATCCCGCACCTGTTGCGACGACACCAGCCGCTCGGGGCCAAACCAGTCCGAGCCCTGCATCGGCATGAGCTCGATGAACCGGGGGCGATAGCCGTGCTCGCGACTGAACCGCACGATGTCGGCCACCTGGTCGTCGTTCTGGCCCTGCACGACGACGGCGTTGATCTTGATCGGCGAGATCCCGGCCGCCGCAGCCGCCGCCATCCCTGCGAGCACCTGCGGCAGATGATCGCCGCGGGTCAGCCGGTCGAAGGTGCCCCGGTCCACCGAGTCCAACGACACGTTGATCCGGTTGAGCCCGGCGGCGGCCAAGGCGTGGGCGTGACGGGGCAGCAGCCGGGCGTTGGTGGTCATCGCCACGTCCTCCACCCCCGGCACGGCCGCGATCCGTCCCACAAGCTCGACGATGTCGTGACGCACCAGGGGCTCTCCCCCGGTGATGCGGACCGAGCGCACGCCGACGGGGGCCAGGACCTTGATGATCCGCTCGATCTCCTCGTAGCTGAGCAGCTCGGCCCGCCGCTTGAAGTCCAGCCCCCCGGCGGGCATGCAGTACACGCAGCGCATGTCGCACCGGTCGGTGACCGACACCCGGACGTACCGCACCATGCGGCCCAGCCGGTCGGCGATGGGGGGGGGGGCGCTCATGTCGGGGCGGATGCTACCAAGTTGGGATGTTCTATACCGTAGGCAAGGGGGACCACGCCGCGATGCGCGGGCCATCCGGGCCCGCGATCCAGGCGGCCTCGGAGAGCATCGGCTCGATGAGGGCCAGGGAGGCCAGGGAGGCCAGGGGCGTGAGGGGCGCGGCCAGCCCCAGCGCGCGCCCGGGCAGGAAGCTGCGGGGGCGCGGGCGTAGCGGGAGGACCTCGATGGCCGCCTGCGGGGCCAGGCCGGCCTTGTCGCGGGCCAAGGCGAGGGCCTCGGGCCAGCCGCCCAGGCTGTCCACCAGACCCCGCTGCAACGCCTGGCGGCCGGTCCAGACGCGGCCTCGGGCGTAGCGGTCGACGGCGTCCGGCGACATGCCCCGGCCCTGCGCGACGCGGGAGACGAACTTGTCGTACACCGCGTCCAGCTCCTCGCGCAGCCAGTCGAGCTCGGCGTCGTCGAAGGGGCGCCCGGGGCTGAACATGCCGCCTCGGGGTCCGGCGGCGAACAGGGTTCGGGTCACGCCGACCCGCTCGAGCAGGTCGCGATACACCACCTTGCCGGCGATGACCCCGATGGAGCCCGTGAGGGTCCCCGGGCCCGCAACGATGTGGTCCGCCGCGCATGCGACGTAGTAGCCGCCGCTGGCCGCCGCCTCGCCCATCCAGGCGATCACGGGCTTGTCGGCCTTTACGGCCCGCACAGCGTCCCAGATCAGGTCGCTGCCGACGGCGGAGCCGCCGCGGGAGTCGATCTGCACGATCACGGCGGCCACCGAGGTGTCCTTGGCGGCGGCCTCCAGGGCCATGACGATCTCGTCGGCGCCCGCGCCCGACGACCCGGCAGGGGGGCCGGGGGAGTGGGTCTTGATCAGCCCCTGCACGCCGATGACGGCGATCGCGGGGCGCCGGCGGAGCGGGAGGAAGCGCGGGCCCCGGGTGAACCAGCCCGGTCCCTTGAGCTCGGGGGCCTGCTTGCCGTCGGCGGACAGGGTCTTGGCCAGGTTGCGTGCGGCGGACAGGCCGTCGACGAGCCCGGCGTCCTCTGCGCCCTCTGCGGTGTATGGGCCGGCGTCCAACACCGCCCGGGCCTTGTCGTCGTCCCAGCCGCGGGCGGCGGCGACCGCTGCCACGAGGTCGTCCTGCAGGCTGCCGACCATGCCGTCCATGGCCTCGGCGAACTCGGGGGTCGGCGCCGTCCGGGTCCAGGGCTCGAGGGCGCCCTTGTATTCACCGACCCGCTCCATCTGAGCCTGGACTCCGTAGCGCTGCGCGGCGCCGCCGAAGAAGGAGACCTCGGCGCTGACCCCGGTGACCACCGCGGCACTGGCCTCGTGAAGCCGGATCTCGCTGGCCCCGCCGGCGACGAGCCACTCCCGGTGGCCTGGCTCCACCAGCCACGCGACCGAGCGCTTCCCTGCCCGGGCGACCCGGGCCACCGCCTTGCGCAGCGCTTCGGCCTTGGCCCAGCCGGCCCCACCGAGCGGGCCGATCCGCCAGACGACGCCTTTGACCTTGGGGTCCGCGGCGATGGCGTCGGCGACGTCGGTGAGCTCCTGAACAGACAAACCCGACGCCGATCCCGGGCCCATGGCGCCGGCCATGTCCGCCCACCAGCGCGGCGGCCGATGGGCGGGGTTGCCCCGGATCTTGATGTCGACCCAGTCCGGCCCGGATCCCACGACGCGCGAGATGGCTCGGGCCCAGACGAACGGGGCGATGAGGATGTTCCGGACGAAGGCGTAGAGGGCGTACAGCACGGCCGCGGCAATGTCGTCACCCTTTGGGGCGGAGTCAACGTCGCCGGGGGGGCCGCATGTACACTGCGCGACATGGAAATGGTCCTGATCGTAGCGCTTGGGCTCTGAGGGAGCGCGGGCTGTGCTGGGGATGAGGCCGCGTATCCCGAACCCCCGGGCGAAGGCGAACCGCCGTGCCCGGAGGGCACAAGGTCGGCGGATGGCGAATGCCATCCTAGCCAAGGCGGGGGCGAGGGGGAGGGGGAGCCAAATCAGGGCGACGACGACGGAGGTGGTGACTCTCAAGGCGCGGGGGAAGGGGAAGGGGAACGGGAGGGAACGGGAGGGACCCCGGGCACGGCGTGCCCGGAAGGGAGGGACCCGCTTGACTGTTCCGCCGGAGGCGGCTGCGGGAGGGAAGGTACCGATTGCTGTTCCGTCGAAGGCGGCTGTGGAGAGGGCGAGGCCGGCGAGGGAGAGGGAGAGGGAGAAGGGGAGGGCGACGTCTTCGAGCTGGTCATCGACGTCGACGAGGCGCGGGCGGGGGTGGCCGTGGCGGTGGTCTGCCGCGCCGGCCTGCTCACGGTCGCCCCCGAGGTAGGGGTGGTCCTGGGCGAGGGGACGGTGACCGGCCAGATCGTCGGACAGTACGTGCTCACCTGCGCCCACGCGGACGGGCAGGAGCTCACCGCGCCGCTCGCTGTCGTGCCGGGGCCGGTGGCGACGCTGGAGATCACCGAGCTGCCAGAGGTCGTGGCCGATGAGAGCTCGGTGCGACCGGTGGTGGCGGCCGCCGATGCCTTCGACAACGTCGTCGCCGAGCCCGAGCTCGAGTGGACGTTTGCGGACGCCGAGTTCTCCGCTCGCGGGCGCTTCGACGGATCCGTGGTCGTGGAGGGCTCGGGGTGGTCCGACCTCATCGCCACCGAGGCCGAGAGCTCCGTGCAGGCGCGTCGCCTGCTGGGCGTGGACCGGCACGCGCCCGTGATCGTCGTGGAAGCGCCCGAGCGGGGGCTCATCACCTCCGAGGAGGCCGTCGGGGTCAGCGGCACGATCAGCGATGACGTCGGTGTCGCCTCGCTGACGCTCAACGGCGAGGCCATCGAGGCCGACGAGGAGGGCCGGTTCGGCCAGGCCTTCGAGCTCGGCCGGCCCGGCGTGGACATCGTGTCCCTGGAGGTCACCGACCGGGCCGAGCGCGTCGCGCGGGTGCGCACCTCCGTGCTCCACGGCCAGTTTGCCGCCGAGGTGCAGGCCGTGGCGCAGGCCGCCCGGTTCCGGCTCAACCCGACGCTGCTGTCCGACGACGACGACGTCGACGACGATCTGTCGTCGCTGATCGGCGGCGCTTTGGGCGATCTGCCGTTCGAGGCCTCGGGCACCGCCACGGACTGCAACGGCCGGATCAACCTCAACGCCCTGCGCCACGGCGCCCCCGAGCTGACCGTCACCGCCGTCGACGGGGGCCTGCAGACGGAGATCGTCGTGCCCGACGTGGAGGTGGACTACGACGGCCGCGCCTGCGCCGACTTCTTCGGCTGCCAGTGCGCCGACCTCGACGCCACCGCGACCATGCGCATCGAAGCCCTCGCCGTGTCCACGTTGACGGCGGAGGCCTGCGAGGTGGTCGTCGTCACCGAGGTGCGCAGCGCCGACGTGATCGGGCTCGAGCTCAACGACCCGAGCCTGGGCGGCACCGTCGAGAACCTGCTTCGGCCCCAGATCGTCAGCCGGCTGGAGGCCGACCTCGAGCCGGCCGTGCAGACCCTCGTCCACGAGGCGGTGTCCACGGCGGTCGGCACCATCGGGCTCCCCGAGAGCCTGGCGCTGCCTCCCCCCCTCGACCTGATCGTGCAGCTCGGGCCGTGCACCACCGGCGTGCTGTTCGACGAAACGGGCGGCCACTTCGACCAGTCGGCGATGCCCGCCGCCGGAGGCGCCCTGCGGCTGCCCGGGGCGACGCCGGACCTGTCCGGCGATCACGATCTGGGCTTTGCCCTGCACCTGAACCTGATCAACCAGCTCCTGCACCACATCTGGAGTGAGGACGCGGAGCTGGTCAGCGTCGCCGGAGGCGAGGTGGACATGCTCCTGCCGCCGGTGCTGACGCCCCCACGACCCGAGGGGCCGGCCGAGGCGTTCGTGATGACGATGGCGGACTCCCTGGCGACCGTGGACAGCCAGCTTGGGCCGCTGACCATCGCAGGCACGTTGCAGGTGCTGATGCGGGCCGAGGTCCGGCAGGGCACGGTGGTGCTCGCGGCCACCGAGGACCCCGAGGAGATCGACGTCTACCTCGACCTGGTGGACGGACCGAGCATCGCGGCCATCGACGCGCTGGGGGGCCTGGACGCCCTGGCCAGGGCTCGCTTCGTCGACGCCATCGCGGGGTTCGAGCTGCCCATTCCCTTGCCCTCGCTTGCGCTCGTCGACGGCAGGCCGCCCCTGTCGCTAGCCGATCCCGCCGCGGGCCCCGACGGGCCGGACCATGACCACCTGGCAGTCCGGGCCGGCCTAGCTCCCCTGGCGCCGCCTCAGTAGACCGCCGCACGGGGCGGAAGACGCCCTACTCGCAAGGCGCCATCCCCGGCAGGTCGAGGAGCTCGCGCCGCACGGTCTGGAGCTCGAACGGCAGCAGGATCCCGGTGCACGTCTGCGGGTCGGTGCAAGTCGAGTCCACCCCTTCGTCGGTGCAATCCTCAAACCTCGGCGCGCATCCCAACATGTGGGCGACCGGGCAGAGATCGAACGGCTCAAGCACCCCGAGCAGGAAGTTGTCCGCGGGCTGGTCGGGATCGCCCCAGACCGAGGCGTGGATGTCCTGCAGCGTCATGATCCCCAGCGCGGACACCGAGGCCCCGTCCGCCGTGATCTCGCCCTCCCAGCGCGAGGCCGCGATCCGGAACCGGATGGGCGCCTCGATCAGCCACAGGGCGGCGTCGTCCCGCTGGCACTCGGCCACGAAGTCGAGGCTTCCGGCCACGCGGGGAATCGTGATCTCGGCCCGCGGCGCCGGCTCACACCCGTCTCGCCCCTCCTGCCCGATCCAGGACAGGACCCCGCCCCGGCCGATGATCGCGCTGCCCAGCCGCACGGGGTGCTGGAACGTCCGGTCGAAGTCCTCCGGCGGGTCCATCACGAGGATCGTGTCGCCGCCGGCGGGCGCCATGACCCCCTGGGCGATCACGTTGACGTGGGCGGTCTTCTCTTCGAGGAGGTCCACGATCGCGTCCCCTAGGGCCTCGAGCACGGCCGCGGGGACGTGATCTGCGATCGCAGCGGGCACAAAGCGCACGTGCGAGACCACGTGCGCACTGCAGGACACAGGCGACTCCCCGCACAGGCCGACGAGCCCCTGCAGGCAGTGGTCCGTCTGGCTGCGCTCACCGACCTCGCATCCTTGGAGGTCACCGCCCACGCCCTCCGTGAAGCTGGGGGCGCCGCACGCCGGAGGCGGGTCCTGCGCCTCCCCTCCGCACCGGGCCGGGACGAGGGGGATCTGCGGATCACAGACGCTGTCGTCGGCCGGCAACGTCCGGCTGCAGCGGAAGCCGGTGTACCCCAGCCTCCCCGCGAGGAGCCCTGGCTGCCTGCGCAGCGCGCTCGCGGCGGGAGGTTCGTTCAGGAAGCCCCCCCCCTTTGCGATCCGCTGCCCGTTGGTGACGGTCAGGTCGCAGCCGGCGCCGACGGGGTCGACCCGGCTGTTGGGCGTGTGCCCGTCGCCGAACCAGTCGAACACCCACTCCATGACATTGCCGGTCATGTTGAGGAGACCGTCAGGGGTCGCGCCGTCCTCGTTGGCCCACACGGGCGCCGGCCCGAACACGCAGCCCGGACACTCCCGCTCCCGGTCGAACCGCCTGCACGCGCCGGGCGGGTCCGCCAGCGTCGCCACGCAGCTCCGGCGGGTCGTCTCGGGGATCTCCTCGATGCACACGGGCAGGTCGATCGCCGTCGGGTCGCACTGGCCTGGATCGGCCGGATCCCACTCGAACCCCTCGGCGCGACAGCACTGCTGCGTCGTGCAACGGGCGCGCAGGCGCCGCCCCCAAGACCAATGCCGAGGGGTGTCGTTGTCGGGCCCGGTGACCGCCCGCTCCCACTCATACTCGGTGGGCAGCCGCTTGCCCGCCCAGTTGCAGTAGTCCCTCGCCTGGCACCACGACACCCCCACCACCGGCAGGTCGAAGATCACCTCGGCGGTAGGCGCGTGGTCGAGGGTCAGCGGCGGGGGCTGCTGGCATCGCTCGTGCGCCTCGGGCCGGCGGCCGAGATCCACCTGGGTGAGGCGCTCCCGGGCGAGCTTCCAGATGTGGCCCGACGCAGGTGCGCAGCACCCCGCCTCCACGCACTGCAGGTAGGCCCGGACCGAGACCTCCTCGCGATCGAGGGCGTACGGGTAGGTCAACGACACGTTGTGGGGACAGTCATCCTCCTCGCAGGTGGCGTGCTGACCGCCCGGGGCCCCCGGGAAGCTGGATCCCTGGCAGCCGTCCCGAAAGTCGTCGGATGGGCAGCGGCCGAAGCGCAGCTCGGCGTCGCCTTGATCGAAGGTCACCGTGCAGGGGTCCTGTCCGACGAGGGTGCCGTCGATCAGCCCGTCGCCGTCGTCGTCGATGCCGTCGTTGCAGCGCTCCACGTCGTCGACGCAGCGGCCGTCCTCGACCCGGTGACCGTCGGCGCACTGGGTTGGGACACACAGCCCCCCGCCTTCGCCCGGATCGCATGACCACGTCAGGGTGTCTGGGTCGGCCGGGCAGGGCGGCAGGGGCTCGGGACCGGCGGCGGGCGCGCCGCACAGCTCCCGCGCCCTGACCAGGCGGTCCGGCGACGGCGGCGGGCCCTCGGCCGTTTCGTCCACCGCGCCGTCGCAGTCGGTGTCCAGTCCGTCGCACCCAAGCTCCGGGACCCAGTCGGCGGGCAGCAGCGGCACGCAGCGCATCGCGTCTTGCAGGCAGATCGTGACGCCCGCGGCGCACAGGCCCTGCACGGCGGCGTCCACCGCCACGTCCGCCTCGCACAGGGCGCACTGGCCGGGCACGTCCTCGTCGGTCTGCCCGTCGCAGTCGTTGTCCAGGCCGTCGCACGTCTCCGAGTCGGCCTTGGGGTTCTTCTGCACGCAGCTGAGCTGCCCCGCCACGCACACGGTCTCACCTTGCAGGCACACGCCCGTGAACGCCGTGTCGCAAGGCTGCGCGGCCTCGGGCTCACCTTCGTCGATGGCGCCGTCGCAGTTGTCGTCGATGCCGTTGCACAGCTCGTCGATGGGCGTGTGCAGCGCCTCGCAGTTCAGGACGCCGTCCTCGCACCGCAGCACGCCGTCGGCGCAGGGCCCCAGGGCGGGGATCTCGCACAGCTCGCCGCTCCGGCCGCCGCATGGGTCGGCGCCCTCATCGCCGCCGTCCGCCCCGCCGCCGGTGACCCGGCAGTCGCAGTCGCCGTAGCCGCCCCCGTCCGCGCGACAGGTCTGGGCCCCCGGCGCGCCGTCATCGCACTCGCATTGGGTGGTCTCGCCCGCCACGCACGCGGCGATGAACGGATCGGGATCGACGGTCGCGGAACAGCCCGCCAGCGCCAGGCCGGCGCACACCACCGCACCGGCGAGACCTCGTAGCCATGGAAGACGCACCCAGGCGATGGTCCCGACCCCGTTCGGACCCGTCAAACTACGCCCTCCGGATCGCCTCGAGCGCCGGCACGCGCAGGTCAGCTTCGTCACCGATCCCCGCGTCGGACAGCAGGACCTGCAGGGCCGCGCGGTGCTGGTGGTGGGCGGGTTCGACGCCAGCGGGCCGGGTCTCGACCTGGGCGCGGCGTACGCCCTGATCCTGGACTGACCCGCAGACCCGCTTTAGAACCGGGACATGACCGGTCGTTCATCAGAGCGCTCCCCGCTCGCCTTGTTGTTGGCAATCGTGTGGGTGATCGCGGCCGGATGTGAGGGGCCCGCCCCGCCGGTGACGCCATCCCGGCAGGCGGCGCCTGCGCCCGTGACCGCCACCCCCGCCTCTGGCCAGGCCATCCACGAGGCGCTGCGGGCGTGCGCGGGGGCCGGCGACCGCGAGGCTGCGCTGCGGGTGCGGATCGCCGCGCCGGCGACCGGGCGGGTCGAGGGTCTCCTAGACGCCTTCGAGGACTCCCAGCGACCTGTGGGCGAGCGCCGCTGCGCCGCCCTGGGGCTCAAGCTGTGGCCCGCCGGCGACGGCGACGTCGAGGCTGCGGAGCGGCTGGCCGCGATCGCGATGGAGGCCATGGATGAAGACCTCGCCGGCGATGCCGCCGACGCCTTGGCGGCCTCCGGGGCCGCGATGGCGGTGCAGACCCTGCTCGCGGTGGCGGGACGGGACGAGATCAAGGTGCGACGGCGCGCAGCGCTGGCCCTGGCCACCATGAACGGGGCGGCCGGCGCTGCGGAGGCGCTGCGGACGCTGTCCGGCGAGGGCGCGCCCCGGCTGGTGGAGGCCGCCCTGCGCGGGCTCGCCGGGGTCGGCGGCCCGGCGGACGTCGAGGTGTTCCAGGCTCACCTGCACGACGCGGATCCGCTGGTCCGCCAGCGCGCCATCGAGGGCGTGGGTCGCCACGGTGACGCCGCGGCCCTGGACGACCTCGTCGCGGCGCTGGGAGACCGGTATCAGCCCATCGCCGTCGCTGCCGCCGGGGGCTTGGGGCGGCTGAAGTCCGCGGAGGCGGTGGAGGCGCTGGGCGCCTACCTGTCAGGGCCCGAGCGGGCGGCCGCGGACGCCGCGATGGTCGCGCTCGGGGCCATCGGGGATCCGGCGGGTGTCCGCCACGTCACGCCGTACCTGTTCGACCGAGACGGCTACCTGAGAGTGTCGGCCGCCCGGGCCCTCGACTCCATCGGTGATCCCTCGGCCCTGGCGCACCTTGATCGGGCGCTGGACACCGAGCTGGTCAACGCCCGCGTCGCGGTCCTCGGGGCCATCGCCTCGTTCGGCGCCAAGGCGGGCATGCTCCGCTCGAAGATCCGGCGCATCGGCCGCGAGCAGGATCTGCACCCCCGCGTCGCCGAGGCGGTCGAAGAGGCCCTCAGAACAATGTGAGCTGGCCCTGCGGAGCTGCGAGGTCGGCGGGCTTGTCGGCCTCGGGCCGCACCCGCAGGCCGAGCCGGGACTGCAAGCCCTCCTCGATGTAGGCGGCGAGCTTGGGCGACAGCAGGTCGCCGGGCTGGTGGACGATGAGGTCCAGCGACTCCGCCCCGGCGTCCAGCCAGCCCTTGAGCCTGGGCAGCCAAGCGTCGGCCCGACGGTAGTCCGACGGATGCAGCTGGTTGCCCACGAAGCGGATCATGGTGCGGGGCGCCGGGAGCGAGGCGTGGCACAGGTCGCGTCGGCCGGCGACGTCCGTGATCACCAAGGCGACGTCCCGCTCTGCGAGCACGTCGAAGGCCGCAGGGATCAGGCGACGGTCCTCGAACCACTCGGGGTGGCGGAGCTCGACGGCGCCTTCGATGCCCGCTGGCAGGCCGTCCAGCAACCCCTCGAGGTCGCCCAGCTGTCGCGGCCCCGCCGACGGGGGCAGCTGGAGCCAGACGAGGCCCAGCCGATCGCCCAGCCGCCTCATGGCGGCACAGAAGCGGCCCAGATCGGCGCTCCCCGAGCCGAGGCGGCCTCGGTGGGAGATGCCCTGCAGCACCTTGGCGTCGAAGCGGAAGCCGGGCGGGGTGTCCTGCACCCAGCGCTCCAGGATCTCGGGCTTTGGGACGGCGTAGTGGGTGCTGTTGAGCTCGATGCAGCTGAACCGGCGAGCGTAGTGGGTCAGGTAGTCCCTGGGCTTCGTGCCGGCGGGGTAGACCTCGCCCACCCACTCGCGGTGTGCCCATGCCGGGGTGCCGAGCCGCAGGCGGCCAGCCGCGCGGGCCGGCGCCTCCCGGAGGACGAACGCGCTCCGTCCGTCCTCGGGAGGCAGCGTGAACGCGACGCTGTCGACGCTGGCGAGCTTTCCGAAATCCATCGCCCCAAGACTATGCGGCGACCTCGTTGAACGTCCGGCCCCGGCCCGCGGCGGTGGCCCCCCCCCGTCTCGACGACCTTGGCGAAGACCACCATGTCGTTGAGGTCAGCCATCCGGGGGGGTCGGGGCGGGCGGAGGGGTCGGGGGGGTCGCCGTCGCCTCGGCCTGGATGAGGGACACCACGGCCTTGGCGCGATCGTTGGGGACGGTGAAGGTCAGGTTGTACTGCGCCACACGCCAGCGGCCCTCCACCGACCGCAGGACGCCGGTGCCCCGCAGCTGCCCGTACTTTGCGTGGCTGAGCAGCTCGTCGAACCACGCCGTGCGCCCGTCCGGGGACAGCTGCACGTGTCGCTCGCCCGGCACGTATGTCCAGCCTGTACCCTTCGCGAAATGCGGATGCGCGTACGCCCTGAACTGCTCGACCGACCACCGCTCGGTGCCGTCCGTGCCGAGGAACACGCCCTCGGGCGCGAACAGGTCGAAGTACCGGTCCTCATCGGCCTTGGCTGCGGCGTCATGAAAGGCGTCCAGCGTCACCCGGGCGGAGGGCACGCCGGGGCCGGCCGACGCGCAGCCGGCGAACAGGATGAAGGGTAGCCAACCAGCAGGGCGGGGCATCGCCGGTTCATAGCACGGCGACAACGAGCCACCGTCTCGAGCGGTTGCGTGGCCGATCTCCGGGTGGGACGATCCGGTGAAGATGAGCAGGAAGCGCACTACTGACGTCGATGGTGGACGCGACCCCCGTGAGTTCGGGATCTGCTCGGCAGGAGAAGCGGCGCGGCTGATCGACATGCCGCGCTCCACCCTTCGGTATTGGGTCGCCGGCGGCGGGCCCTTGGGTTCTGACGGTCAGCGAAGCTACCGGCCGATCATTCCGGCAGCCGACTACGGCTGCACTGCTGCTGAAGTGGAAGACGCGATTCGCTTCGAACACCGTGTCGCCGCGTAGAAGAGGGGCGCGCACGACCTTCTTCGCAGATCGAAGCCTCGGACGTCATTCGGTGGTTCAGAGACTCCGGGCCGCGGGCGAGCTGGTGAAGAACGTCCTGGCGGTCGGGGCGGCCGTGGCGTTGATCGTGGGCGGCCCCCAGCCGGCCGACGCCAAGCGGCTGCACCCGGACACGTGCGTGGAGCTGACCGCCGAGGGGCCACCCCCGGAGCGGCGGGCCAAGCGGGCGCGCAACCTGCCTGACTGCCCGGTGCGGCACGTGTCGGACAACGGCTACGAGCGGCTGACCCGGTCGCACCACAAGTACATCCTGCTCACCAAGGACCGGCCGATCCGGCTGGAGGTGGACGGGCCGGGGCCGGGGTTCCGGCACCTGTTCCTGTGGAAGTACGCCGAGGGGAAGGTCGTCGACGGGGGGACCTACACGATCACCATCGTGCGGGACGACCGGGAGCAGGTGCGCAAGACGTTCCCCATCCGGCTGTACGCCAAGCACCTGGTGTACGGCAGCGCCGAACGCATGCGGACCACCATGCCCGGGCGCAAGCACACGTACGAGATCCGGCTCGAGTCGGACGCCCCCGGCGCGGTGATCTACTACTGGAAGGTCGGCTCGATCGACGGGATGTTCTTCGACGACGCCTGGGCGCCTGTGGCCGGCGCAGCGACGGCGCCCGCTACGTCATCGCCATCAGGGAGTCGCTGACCGAGGCGAGGTCGGCGGCGTCCTCGGACAGGGCGTTGGCGGTGTCCAGCAGCGGCGAGACCTCGCAGGCGAAGCGCTGGGCGTCCGCGCTGCGCAGGTGCAGGCAGGACAGCCGCAGCGACTCCAGCGTCGCCACCTGCTGGTGCAGGCGTGCGGTCAGGCGCTCGCGTCCGGCGGCCAGGCGCTCGTGGTGCGTCATGAGCGTGCGCACCTGCTCCCGGGCCCGCTCGTAGCCGGCCTTGGCCACGGGGTCGTCGGTGGCCTGCGCCCGCGCGCCCAGGTCGTCCAGCCGCGCCGCGAGCCGCTCGGGATCGTCACAGTCCGCAAGGTCGAGGGCGGACTCCACGTCGGCCCACCGTGAGGCCACCGACATCACCGACAGGGCCAGGTCCTCGGAGGCTGCTGCCACGTCGTCGGCCAGCGACCGATCCTCGGGCGGCGAGTCGGCCAGGGCGGAGCGGGTTGCGGCGTGGGCCTTGGCGGCCCGCCGGGCCAGGTCCCGCACGGTCGGCGTCGTCCCGCCGCCACGGGACTCCAGCGCCTCGAGGGCCTCGGCGACGCGGTCGTAGGGCGCCCCCAGCAGGCGGGGGACGATGGCGAACGACATGCCGAAGCCCAGCCCGGCGCCCGCGGCGGGCTGCGCAGCCCAAGGCGGCATCCAGCTGAGCAGGGGTGATCCGATGAGCGGGGCCGTGGCGGCCCAGGCGAGCCCCACGACCACGACGCCGAACCCGACGGACAGGGCGGCCCGGGGCAGCGGCAGCCGCCAGCCGGGGGCCATCCCGAGGGCGCCTCCCAGCACGAGGGTGCCGAAGAAGGCGTAGCCCACGGCGTGCTCCCGCGCGATGGCACCGGCGATCAGCGTGGTCGCCACGGCGACCAGCACGTGGGCCCGGTTGCCCCGGGGGGCAGCGGCGGCCAGCGCCCCCGCGCAGACGGACGCTGCGCCGACGAGCAGCACCGCGGCGCCCGCGGCGCCACCCATCAGCTCTGCGGTGAGGTAGGCCAGGCCACCTGCGACCAAGCCCCCGACGGCCGAACTGCGGGCGGCGCCGTGCAGTCGGTCGTGATCGAAGGCGGGGCGGGCGGGGTGGGCAGGGCGGGCTTGCGACGCGGGAGTGCTCATGACCGTTGTGAACGCACGGCCGTGCGGATGGATCTGCAATCGGGCTGCGTGGTAGTTTGCGTCGCCCTGGGGGCCCCCTTGGATCCCACCACAGACCACCATCACAAGACCGGCCGGATCGACCCGCTCGACATCCGTGAGTTCTCCGTGCGCCGGGACTCCCTGCGCAGGGACGGGCGATGGGCGGACGTGGCCCGTCTGTTGGAGATGCGGGGCGATGCGGTCGACGACATCGTCGAGGCGGTCCATTGCCACCTCGCCGCCGCCGACGTCTGGGAGCGCGACGCCGGGGAGTCCGGCCGGGCCATGGAGTGCCTGCAGCGGGTGCTGCGGCTCGAGCCGGACAACTCCGTGGCCGCCGAGGGGCTGCGTGAGTTCTTCCGCGAGCACGGCCGCTACAAGGATCTGCTGGACCTGCTGCTGTCCCAGATCGACGAAGAGGAGGCCCCCCACAAGCGAGGAGAGCTCTGCCTCGAGGTCGGTCAGGTCTACGAGAGCCACCTGTTCCGTGGCCGTGAGGCGGTGCGCTGGTACCTCAAGGCCTATCACGACAACCCGTTCCTCAAGGACGGAGCCCTCGCGGGCGTGCAGCGGGTGTTCGAGTCGTCGCCCCAGGATCCGCAGACCCTCGCCGCGCTCCAGGACATCTACGCCGAGCTGGATCAGTGGGCCGTCGTCGCAGACCTGCTCGCGCGCCGGGCCGACGTCACCGATGACGCCCAGCGTAAGGCCGATCTGCTCTGCGAGCTTGGCGAGGTGCGGCTCGAGCAGCTGCGTCAGCGGGATGATGCGCTGGCGGCGTTCCGGAAGGCGGCCCGCCTGGCGCCGCTGCGCCCCGAGAGGATCCTCGACGGCCTGCGACGCCTCGTCGGGGACCGCCCCCGCGATCGCACCGCCCTGAGGGCCCTGCGCGAGGTCTACGCCGATCTGTACCGCTGGGGCGAGGTGCTCGAGCTCCTCGAGGCCGAGACCGAGGCGGCGACCGCAGAGGAGTCCGCCGCCCTGCTCTTCGAGATGGGCGCCGTCGAGCTGGCCCGGCTCTTCCGGACCGATCGGGCCCTGGCCCGGTTCCGCGAGGCGATGGAGGCGGACCGGGCGCTGGCCAGCCGGGTGGTCGACAAGGTCGAAGGGATCCTGCGCGAGGCGCCCGAGAACGGGGACGCCCGGCGGCTGCTCGCGGAGGCCATGGCCCTCACCGGCGACTGGGACCGACTCGCCGCCATCCTCACGGACGGCGCGACCATCGCCGCCCGCCCGAGCCAGCGGGTGCAGTACCTGTGCGAGGCTGCGGACACCGCCCTCGATCACCTCGAGGACCCAGGCCGCGCCTATGCCCTCTTCGCCCAGGCCCTGGCCGAGGCCGTGGAGGCCGCCCCCGAAGCGGCGGTCGACGCGCTGACCGGATTGGAGCGCCTGCTGTCGGTCGAGCCCTCCCACCGCGACTCGCTGTCGCTGCTGCGCGATCACTACACGTCGGCCGAGCGCTGGGAGTCCCTGGTCCGGATCCTGGAGCGGGAGGCGCCGCTGGCCCGCGGCCCCCGCGCCCAGGCCGAGCTGCACTACGAGATCGGCCACATCCACGAAGAGCGTCTGCGCCGCCGAGAGGCGGCCATGACCCACTACAACAGGGCCTTCAAGCTCAACCCTGAGGACATCCGCTACATCGACGCCGGGCGGCGCATCTATCGGCGGATGGGCAAGTGGGACATGGTGGTCAAGCTCCAGGAGCTGGAGCTGCAGGTCGTCCCGGAGCGGCGCGCCGACATCCTGCTCGAGTCCGCCGAGGTGCTCCACCGGCGGCTGGACGATCACGTCGGCGCCTTTGAGGCGTACACCGGGGCCCTGGAGGCGGCGCCCGATCACGACGGCGCCCTGGCGGGCGCCAAGGCGCTGCTGTCCGGCCCGGACGCCGCGGGCGCCCTGGCGGAGCACCTGGAACGGCAGTCGCACAGGTCGGACGCCGCGCCGCTGTTCCTGCTGGTGGCGCGCCTGCACGAGATGGAGCCCGCCGACCACACCAAGGCGTTGGAGGCGTACCGCACAGCCCTCGCCCTGAACCCCCACGAGGGAGGGGTGTTCCGCCGCGTCGAGCAGGCGATGAAGGACCAGGGGCGCTGGCAGGACCTCGTGGAGCTGTACGAGCAGGCCGCCGCCCGCGAGGTGGACTTCGCTCGGGAGGAGGCCTGGCGGATGCAGGCCAGCCGGGTGCAACTCGACCACCTGGACGACCGCGCCGGGGCCGTCCGCTCCCTGCGTCAGGCGCTCGAGGTCAACCCCGACCGTGACACGCTCCAGGGCGACCTGATCCGCCTCCTGGAGGAGGGCCGGGAGTGGGGCCAGCTGGCCCACCTGTATCGGTGGATCCTGGAGAACGCCCGGGAGCTCGACCCGGGCCGGAGGCGGGAGCTGTTACGTGAATGGGCCCGCCTCTGCCGGGGCCCGCTCAGTGACCCGGGAGCGGCCGCTGCGCCGTATCGCGAGCTGTTGCGCATCGACCCCGCGGACCGCGAGGCGCTTGAGTACTTCCGGGCCCGCGGGGAGCGCGAGGGCGACCCCCGAGAGCTCCTGGCCTACCTCGACGCCGCCATCCGAGGCAGGCCCGACGCCGCGCCCGACCTGTTGGCCGAGGCCGCCGGGCTCTGCGAGCACCGGCTGGGGGACCCCGAGGGCGCCATCCTGCGCTGGGAGGACTGCCTGCGCCGCCGGCCCGGCGACCCGACGGCCCAGGACGCGCTGCACCGGCTCTACCGGCTGAGCGAGCGATGGGGCGACCTCGTGGCCCTGCTGCTGGGCGAGGCCGAGCTGGTCCGTAACGACCTGGCCCGCGCGGATCTGTTGCGCCAGGCGGCGCGGCTGTGCGCCGACGAGCTTCGGGACCCGGGCCGGGCCGAGGAGATCTACGGCCGGATCCTCAAGGAGCACCCCCACGACCGCGAGGCCCTGAGCGCGCTGACCGAGCTCATGCTGACCGCCGGTCGGTGGCGCCCTGCGGCCGACGTGATGGGCCGTCTGTCGCGGGTGCTGTCCGACGCAGAAGCCGCGGACGTGCTGATGCGCCGGGCGCTGCTGCTCAGGGACCAGCTCAGCCGTCCCAGGGACGCCCTGGCGGACGTGCGCAGGGTGCTGGCGTCGCGGCCCGACGACCCAGACGCCCTCACGCTCGCCGAGACGCTCCTGGGCGATCACGGCGACCCGCGGGAGCTGTTCATCATGCTCGGCCGGCGAGCCCGCCTGGCCGAATCGGACGCGCCGAGGTTGCAGATCCTCCGGCGCATGGCCGAGCTGGCCGAGGGCCCGCTGGGCGATCCCGAGCGCGCCGTGGAGACGTGGCGGCAGGTGCTCGAGCTCGCCCCGACCGACTCCTCGCCGCTGGATCGGCTGGCGATCCTGCACCGGGGCCAGAGCGACTGGCACGCCCTGGCGGGGGTCCTGCGCCGGCAGGTGGAGGCCGCCCCCGACCCGGGAGGACGTCTCACGCGCCTCATCGATCTCGGCGAGACCTATCACCGCCGGTTGTCGGACCTGGATCGTGCGCGGGAGGCCTACGAGGCGATCCTCGCGGAGGCGCCGGATCACGCCGCGGCCATGCAGGCCCTGCAGGACATCTTCGCCGAGCGCGAGGACTGGGCGCAGCTGTCGGAGGTCCTCGAGCGAAGGGCCAGCGCGGAGGCCGACCCCATCGAGGCGGTGACGGTCCTGCGCCGGTTGGCGTCGATCCGTGAGAAGGGCCTCGGCGACGCCAAGGGCGCGGTCGAGGCCCTGGACCGGGCGCGAGAGCTGGCCCCGACGGACGGCGGCGTGCTCACCGAGCTCCGGCGGGTGCTGGGCGCCGCCGGGGAGGTCGAGCGCTACGTCGACACCATCGAGGCGGAGCTTCAGGGGGTGCCCGAGGCGGACGCCATCGAGCTGTCCATCAAGGCCGGACGGGCGCTGCGCGACGACCTGGACCGGCCCGAGGACGCCGTCGGCTGGTACGAGCGCATCCTGGCCCGGGAGCCCGATCACACCGAGGCCCTGACCGCGCTGCGCGAGCTGTACGAGCGCCTGGGCCGCACGGACGCCCACCTCGAGGTGCTGCGGGCGATCATGGAGGCCGCGGACGACGAGGGTGAGCGGCTGGCCCTGCTCGACGAGCTCGCCGAGCGCGCCGAGAAGGCGGGGCGGGCGTCCGACGCCTTCGAGTTCCTCAAGCGGGCCCACCGCCTCGCGCCCGGCCGAGACGAGGCTGGCCAGGACATGCGCCGGCTGGCCCACGAGCACGAGCTGTGGGAGCCGCTGCTCAAGGCTCTGCAGGGCGACGTCGTGCGCGCGATGGGCACGCCTGAAAAGACCGCCCTGCTGTTGGAGTCCGCCAAGATCCTCGACGAGGGCGTGGACGACGCCGAGCGGGCCTTCGGGGCGTTCCACATGGCGTACACGCTCGCCCCCGCCGAGGGTGCCGCCCTGGACGGCATGCGGTCACTGACCGACCGCTCCGAGGGGCTCGCCGACCGGCTGATCGCGGCGCTCGAGGCGCTGGTCGACGCCTCTGCGGACCCCGAAGAGCGCATCCCCGTCCTGTTCGAGGTGGTGGAGCTGCAGGAGCGGGCTTCCGGGGACGAGGCGGCGGCGTTCGCGACCCTGAAGCGGGCGTTCCACCTGGATCCGAGCAGCGAGGACATCCGGGGCCGGGTCGAGGATCTGGCCCGCCGCAGCGGCAACTGGACCCCCTTGCTGGAGCTGTACTCGGAGCTGCAGGGCCGCGTCCGCAACGTGGGCGGCCGGGTGGCGTTGCACCACGAGGCCGCCGAGCTCCTCGAAAAGGAGGTGGGCGACCCCGGGGCGGCGTTCGATGAGTACGTGGCTGCGTTCCGCCTCGACCCCCTCGACGAGACCACCGAGGCCGAGCTCGCCCGGCTGGGCGAAGAGCTCGAGGTCTGGGAGCGGCTGCTGGCCGTGTTCCGCGAGGGCGCCGACATCGTCGACGAGCCCGCGGCGCGCGCCCGGTTCCTGGGCCGCGCCGCACGGGTGCAGGAGGAGCACGCCGGCGAGCCCAAGGCCGCGCTCGAGACCCTCACCCGGGCGCTGCGCCTGGATCCACGGGCCGAGGAGACCCCCGAGGAGCTCGAGCGGCTCGGGCGCAGCACGGGCCAGCTCAACGAGGTGGTGGCGTCCTACGACGCCCTCGCGGCCGAGGCGCCGCCGGACCTCGAGCTCATCCTGCGCCGCCGGGCGGTCAAGCTGCTCGAGGGGGAGCTCGACAGCCGCATGGGCGCCCTGCCCCAGTGGGCGCGCATCTGGGCTCTCGATCCTGCCGACGAGGCCGCCGCGGGGCGCCTGACCGAGGCCTACCGGACCCAGGGACGGTGGGGCGAGCTGCTCGAGATCCACGGTGCTCGCATCAGCCGGGCCGAGGAGGCGGGGGACAAGGTGCCGCTGCTGTTCGAGGTCGCAGACATCGAGCAGAAGCGGGGCGATCCCCGGGCGGCGGTAGCGGCCCTCGAGCATGTGCTCACCCTGTCCCCCACCGAGGATCGCGCGCTGGAGCTGCTCGAGGGCATCCACGGCAAGGCCGGCGACTCCGAGCGGGTCGTGCTCACCATCGAGCAACGGGCCGTCCGGGCGTCTGACCGGGGCGAGGCCGAGGCGGCCCACGCCCACCGGCTGCGGGCGGCGAAGTGGTGGGTCGAGACGATGGGCCGGCCCGATCGGGCGAGGGCGGTGTTCCGCGACCTGCTCGACGCCGACCCTGCGGACGACGTGGCGGCGGCTGCCCTCGAGGCGCTGTGCGAGAGCCAGGGCTGGTGGGACGAGCTGCTCGGGCTGCTCGACGAGCGGGCGGAGGCCGCCCAAGGCCCCGACGACCGGGCGAACCTGCTCCTGCGCATGGCCAACATCGCCAGCGAGCGCTTCGACAACCGGCGTCGGGCGGTGGAGTGCCTGGAGGCGGTCCTCGAGCTGCGGCCGGACGACCGCGACGCCGAGGATCGGCTGATCTCCTGGTACCAGGAGGCAGATCGCTGGAGTGACCTGCTGGCGGTGCTGCAGCGGCGACTCGAGCGTTTCCGCGACGAGGAGGCCAAGGCGGGCCTGTACCGGCTCATCGGCACCATCCAGGAGACGCGGCTGTTCGACGAGGCCGCAGCGCTGAAGGCCTACGAGGCGGCGCTCGAGCGGGCGCCGGAGGACGCCAGCACCCTCGAGGCGCTGGTCCGGCTGTACCGGGCTGCCGAGCGCTGGGAGGACGCCGCCCGGGTGGGGCGGGCCCTCGTGGACTCCGAGCAGGACGACGCGGCCGCGGCGTCGGCGCTGTTCGAGCTCGCCCGGATCCTCACCGAGCACGTCGGCGACGAGGAGCGCGCCCTGACCTGCTGGCAGCAGGCGGTGGAGCGCGATCCGAGCCGGGCGGCCGACCTGGGCGACGTCCGCCGCCGGGCGCGATCGGACGGGCGCACTGAGCTCGAGCAGTCGCTGCTGGAGCTCGAGGAGGCCCACACGGCGGACGCGGCGGCTCGGGCTGTCCTGCTGACCGAGCTTGGCAGGCGCTCGTCGGAGGCAGGCGATGACGACGGCGCGGTGGCCCGCTTCGAGGCGGCCCTCGAGCTGGATCCGGGGGCGGCCCTCCCCGCGCTGGTGGCGCTGACCGCCGTATATCGGCAGCGCAAGGACTGGCCCGAGGTGGATCGCTGCCTGGAGCGCAGGATCCGCCTGCTGGAGGGGGCCGGCGACGAGGAGGTGCCCGACCGGCGATCGCAGCTGGCAGAGGCCTGGGCGAGCTGGGGCAAGGTCGCGCTGCGCCTCGAGCAGCGGCCCAAGGCCATCGAGCGGCTGTACAAGGCGCTCAAGGTGGAGCCCGGGGCCCGGGCGGCCAGGATGTCGCTGGCGGATCTCGCCTTCAGCTGCGAGCGCTGGAAGGTGGCCGAGGAGCACTACCGGGCGCTCTGCCAGCGGCCTGCGCCAGAGGACGACACCAGCACGCTGGCGGGCTGGTACGTGCGCCTGGCCACCTGCCTGGAGAACATGGATCACCCGCGCTTCGCCGCCGACGCCTGGCGGGAGGCGCTCACCCGCCAGCCGGAGTCGCTGGCCGCCCGAAGGGGGCTGGCCCAGGCGCTGCTGCAGCAAGAGCTGTGGGCGCCCGCGGCGGAGGCGCTGTCGGCCTTGCTGTCCGGGGCGTACGACCTGCCCGATCGCCGCGAGCTGGTGGTGCGGCTGGCAGACCTGCTGACCGATCACCTGGACCGCCACGATGAAGGCCTGGCCCGCTTCGAGGAGGCGACGGCCCTCGGTGGCGAGGATCGGGCGCTGCTCGAGCGGCTGTTCGAGGGATACGGGCGGCTGGGCGACCGCCGGCAAGCGGCGAAGGTCGCCGAGTCCCTCGCCCGGCTCGAGGGCAACGACGAGGCCTTGCTCGCGGCGCACCTCATCCGAGGCGACGCGGCCTTGGAGGAGGAGCGCTGGGAGGAGGCGGAGACGGCGTTCGGCGACGCGGTGCTCCTGGGTCCCGCCGACGTGGCCGCCGCGCACGGGCTCGCCACCGCCCGCGAGGCCCAGGACGACGTCGCCGGCGCAGCCCAGGCGCTCGAAGTCGTCGTGGCCTCGCTTCAGGAGGCGGGGCAGAGCCCGGACTCGAAGCTGTGGGGGCGGCTGTCGACCTTGCGCAGAGCGGCGGGCGACGGCGCGGGCCCCACGGACGGCCCCGACGAGGCCTTGCTTGCGTGGCTGGAGTCAGCCCCCGACGAGCCCGGGCCATGGCGGGCGCTGGCCGAGGCGACCGCGGGCGATCCCAAGCGTCGGGACGAGCACTACGGCGCGCTGCGGGCGGTCGTGGTCCGTGCGCCGGCGGACGTCGAGACCTACCGGACCCTGCTGGCCGCTTTCGAGGACAACGGCGACGAAGAGGGCGCCCAGTCCGTCGCCTCGCTCCTCGTCTTCCTGAAGGTGGCCACCGCCGACGAGAAGCTGCGGGCCGCCGGCGCGGGCGGGGGCGCCGCCTCGCTACCGGACGTGCCGCGCATGGCCTGGGTCGATCTCCCGGACGCCGCGGGTCCGGTCGAGCGGTCCCTGCTCACGCTGCTCGACGCCGTGCCGGCGCTCTTCGACCGGGGCCTGGAGGACCTTGGCGCAAGCGACGACACGCGAGCCGAGGAAGACACCCAGCGGGCGCTGCCGGGGCGCTTCCGCGAGGTCGCCGAGGCCCTCGGCCTGCCGGGGCGGCACCTCCACATCACCGACCAGGGCGGCGCGTCCGTCGAGATCACCGCTGGCCCGCCACCGGCGATCATCGTGGGCAAGGGGCTGGCCAAGGGCATGTTCCGCAAGGAGCAGCACTACGTCCTGGCGCGCGCCCTGTCTCTGACGCGGGGCGCCCGACCGGTGGCCACCGCGTTGAACCCCAGCGACGGAGAGGCGCTGATCGATGCGCTACGAGGCGCGGCCGAGCCCGAGGGCCGGGCCGCGGAGTGGCGCGGGCTCCTCGAGGAGCTGCTCGACAGCGGCCCGCTGGAGGCGCTGGGCGAGGCGCTGATGGAGGCGCCGGAGGCGACGTTCGGTCACTGGGTCGATGCGGTCCGTCGGAGCTCTGCCCGAGCCGCCTTGGTCCTCTGCGGCGACCTGGGCACCGCCCTGCAGGCGGAGCGGCGCGAGGCCGGCGGGGACTTCCGCAAGCCGCTGCGAAACCCCCAGGCCCTGGCCGATCTCGTCGACCGATCGGTGCTGGCCCGGGACCTGCTCGACTACGCCTCGTCGCCCTCCTATCTGGCGCTGCGCAGGTGGCAGCAGGAGCAGGAGGGGCCGCTTGACGGTGATGGACAACGGGATCTAGAAGGAAGTTAGGGCTTTAGGGCGTCTACATCGAAGTGATCTACACCTTCCCGGGCGAGCCGGATCTGTCGACGCATCCGCCTGACCTCCATCAAGGTCTGGTGATGCTGTTGGTGGATGGGCTGCGCGACGCCGATGGCATCGTCGCGGCGAGCCCGATGGACCCCGATCTCACCAGGGAGATCCTGCTCGAGCTCCGTGTCTCCGGGGTGCTTGCGACCCAGGGCGAGGCCGCCCCCGCGGCGGACGTGGAGGCCACGCCGGACATCGAGATCGAGATGTCGGAGCCCTCGCCGGCACCCACTCAAGGCGTGTGGATCAACCCCAAGCGGCGCAAGAAGAAGGAGGCGGAAGAAGCAGCCTCCCCGGCCTACATGAGCTGGCCCATCTTCGAGCGCGACCTGAAGCACCCGCCCCAGGAGTTCCTGTCAGCCGTCCCCGCGCTGACCGGGGAGGTGGATCCAGGTGACATCACCGGGGACGCCTCCGAGTACTACCTGCTGTCGCGCATCGACGGATCCACCAGCGTGGAGTCGCTTCAGTCCCTGACCTCGATGTCCATGCAGCTGGTCGTCCGCAGGTTGGCCAAGCACACCGCCTCGGGGGCCGTGACGTTCGCGGAGGACGTCCGAGAGCGGTTCCTGAGCTCCTCCAACGGCGAGGTGAAGGACGCGCCGCAGGCGACGACCGCCGAGCCGGACGCGACCGTCGAGGCCGCGGGGATCGTCACGGAGGAGGTCATCCGGCTCATCGAGATCCGGATGGTGGACGACGCCGGCATCTCCGGCCCCCTGCGGCGGACCCGGGCCGCGCTCCCGCCCGGGGGGTTTGAGGCCGCCGACCTGACCCAGAAGGAGTGCCTGGTCCTGTCGCTGGTCCAAGGGGACAGCTCATTGGGCGAGCTGTCGGCCGCGGGCCCGGGCGACTCGAGGGACCTGCTCATCAACATGCTGGACCTGTACCGGCGTGGGTGCCTGGTGCTGTCGCCGCCAGACCGGCCGCCGAGGCCCGCCACGCGGACCAAGCCGCCTGCGCCTGCGGCGGTCGAAGAGCCGACGATGGAGCTCGAGTTCACGACCGGGGAGTTCTCGGCCGACGACTTCGCGGCGATCCTGGAAAACGAGGCCCCCGGGGACACGGCCGAGGAGATCCTGGCGACGCTGGGAGACACGACCGGCCCGGCGGCCACCGAGGAGACGTCGCCGGATGACGTGGCCGATCCTGCCGGCGCGCCGGAGCGCCCCGGCAAGACGCCCTTCGCCGCCGAGGAGATCGAGCGCCGGGCCGAGTCGACCGACGAGATGTTCGCCCTGCCGGACCTGCTGTTCCGGGGAATGGACCTGCCGGGCTACGAGAAGGCCTGGGGCCACCCGCCGGCCAAGGGCGACCTGTCCGATGTCGGGTTCGACGAGCTGTTTGGGTTCATCCACGGCGAATCGCTCACCGGCGTCCTGCACGTGCGCCGCGGCAAGGAGCAGCGCAACGTCTGGTTCGCCAACGGCACGCCCGTGTACGCCACGAGCAGCGAGGCGGAGGACGGGCTCGGCAGCCTGCTATGGAAGACAGGCACGTTCGACAAGCAGACCTACCTCGAGTTCGAGCGGGCCCTGCGCAAGGCGCCCGAGCAGGAGGCGTGGGAGGTGCTCGAGGAGCTGCTCCTCGTCCTGCCCGATGAGCTCCTGGAAGGCCGGCGGCACCATCTGGTCCACGTGGTGGCCCGGCTGTTCCACGCCGACAACGGCCAGTACCTGTGGGTGGGCAAGGAGCGGCTGCAGTCGGACTTGGCCATGCTGTCCGTCGCCGTCGACGACATCCAGGCGATGATCTCCGACGTCGCGCCGCGATCGGTGACCGCCCAGCTCAAGATGGGATCTTCGGCCCCCGCGGCGCCGTCCGCCTCCCCGCCCGGGGCGGAGGCATCGCCGGCGCCAGAGCCGGTCGCCGCTCCGGTGATGGCCGCCCCGGCTCCGGAGAAGCGGCACCACCCGAAGAACCCCAGCGGCTGGATCAATGAGCACCTGGACCTGTTCGTCCTCGTCTCCGAGGAGGCCGCCGACAAGCTCGGGCAGCTGCGCCTCGGCGAGAAGGAGCGCCGGTTCGTCGACGCCATCTCCGAGAGCCGGTACCGGCTGCGCGAGCTGATGCCCATGTCGAGCTTGGGGCGGACCCGAACCCACCAGTTCCTGACGGCGCTGTGGAGCAAGAACCTGTTCGACTTCGGCGACGAGGTCGACCGCGAGGACGAGGCGCTGCGCAACCTCGACACGCTCAACAAGTGGCTCGTGCGCGTCGAGACGGGCGACCTGTTCCACGCCATCGGCACGCACGTGTCGGCCACCCTTCGGGACGTGCAGACGTCCTATGCGAAGGAGAAGGCCCGCTTCGATTCCGCCAAGTTCATGGACCGGGAGCAGGCCTACCGGGACACCATGAACCGCATCAACGTGGTGATGGATCGGAGCTTCGCCCGCCTCAACGACACCGCGGCGCGCCGGGAGTACCGACAGGAGGAGTTCGGAGACACCCGGCTGCGGACCTTCGCCGAGGTCCAGTCCAAGAAGGCCAGCGTCTTCTTCTTCTTCAAGCAGGAGTGGGAGCAGGCACGGCACCTGTTCGAGAGCGCCTGGGACCTGGAGCCCGACAGCGCCGAGTACCTGGCGCACATGGGCTTCTGCCACTTCAAGGCGCACTACGCCTCATCCAAGGAGCGGGCCCGGGGGGTCCAGATGGTCGCCCGCGCCGTGGAGGCGTCCGGGGACAAGGAGGTCAGGGTGCTCCTGACCGCGGCGGCGCTCGAGAAGGACCGGAAGAACAGCGCCCGGCAGCGCGAGTACCTGACCCGCGCCCGAAAGCTGGTGAAGACGGACGAGGAGTTCCGCAAGCTGCTCACGAGCTATCGACTCACGGAGACCTCATAGATGTACCTCGGGCGCGTGATCGGAACTGTCGTCGCAGCGCAGAAGGCCGACGGGCTGGAGGGGCAGCGGATGCTCATGGTGCAGCCGCTGGACCCGGACGGCGCCAAGGTGGGCGGGTGGCAGGCCGCCGTGGACACCGTCCGGGCGGGGCCTGGCGATCTGGTGTACCTGGTGGGATCCCGCGAGGCCGCCGAGTCGCTGGAGAACTCGTTCGTGCCCGTGGACGCCGCGATCGTCGGCATCGTCGATCAGCTCGATCCACCCGGCGTCGCCGTGCACCTCGCCGCCGAGGAGGTGGACGCGTGAAGATCGCCGAGGTGGTCGGCACGGTCGTCGCGACGGCGAAGCACCCGGACTTCGACGCCAAGAAGCTCATGATCTGTCAGCCCCTGGACACGGCCGGCGCCAAGGCGGGGCCGACCATCCTCGCAGTGGACACGGTGCAGTCTGGCATAGGCGACCGGGTGCTGCTCATGCGCGAGGGCAACTCGGTCCGCCAGATCTTCGGCAAGAAGAAGATGTGCATCCGCTCGGCGATCGTCGGCGTGATCGACTCGGTCGACGTCGGCGGCGCCGCGGGCGACCCGGCCGACCCGGCCGACCCGGCCGACCGCTGATCCCGTGAGCACACCCCAGGCCGAGCTCGCCTCATACGCCCGACTGCTCCACCAGCAGGGCTGGGTCGCCAACCACGACGGCAACGCGACCGTCCGGCTGGGGCCGACCCGGGTCCTGATCACGCCGACCGCCATCAGCAAGAGGCTCATCGACGAGTCCATGCTGGTGGTCGTCGACAACGAGGGCCGCAAGGTCAGCGGGCGCATGCGCCCGTTCAGCGAACAGGGCCTGCACCACACGGTCTACGGCGTGCGCCCCGACGTGGCCGCCGTGATCCACGCCCACCCCCCGCACGCCACGGGCTTTGCGCTGGCCAACCTCCCCCTGTTCTCCCCACCCACCAGCCCCGAGCCCGTGGTCAGCCTGGGTCCCGACATCCCCTTGGTCCCCCATGCCCGCCCCGGTGCCGCCGCCGAGGCCGCGCTGCGGCCGTACGCCAGCACGCACAACGCGGTGCTCCTGGCCAACCACGGCGTGATGGCCTGGGGGCCGGATCTGGAGACCGCTTATCTGCGGATGGAGCTGGTGGAGCACATCGCCCACACCACGCTCCTCGCGGCACAGCTCGGCGGCGCGCGGCCGATCCCAGAGGCAGACGTCGAACTCCTGAATGGACGGCGCATCGCCGCAGGGCTCGCCCCGCCTGGGGCGAGCGCACCGGACGTCGCCTCCCCGGCCGACGCCGCGGAGGCGGCCCTCGTCGACCGCATCGGTCGCGAGGTCGCACGGGCGCTCCGCTCTAAGGGATGACGCGCCCGATATCGGTGCGGTGCTGGGCACCCTTCCAAGAGATCGCGTTGACGCCAGAATAGGCGCGGTCCAGGGCACCCTGAAGGGTGGCCCCCGTGGCCGCCACGCCCAGGACCCGACCGCCTGACGTACAGGTGACGCCTGGATCGTCGGGGTCCAGGCGGGTGCCGGCGTGGAACACCGTCACGCCCTCGAGGGCGTCCGCGTCGGGGATGCCCTCGATGGGATGGCCCTTTTCGTAGCCTCCCGGGTAGCCCTCGCTGGCCATGACCACGATTGCGGCGTGGTCCTCGGTCAGGGGGAGGCTCTGGGAGGCCAGATCGCCGGTCGCGGCGGCGTACAGGGCGGACAGCAGCGAGTCGCCCTGCAGGCGCAGCACCAGGGGCTGGGTCTCGGGATCACCCAGGCGACAGTTGAACTCCAGGACCTGCGCACCGGCGCTCGGGGACAGCATGAGCCCGGCGTACAGGAAACCCCGGTACGGCGGCGCGTCCGGCGGAGACAACGCGCCGATGACCGGGCGCATCACCTCGTCGAGGATGGTCCGCTCCTGCTCCGCGGTGAGGTGGGGCGACGGTGAGATCGCGCCCATGCCGCCGGTGTTCCGACCGCCGTCGCCATCCAGGAGGCGCTTGTGGTCCTGGCTCGTCGGCAGCGGGAGCAGCGTCTGCCCGTCGGTGAGGACCATGAAGCTGGTCTCGACTCCGTCGAGGTGGTCCTCGATGAGCACGTGCGCGCCGGCGGCGCCGAAGCGCTCGTCCACCAGACACTCGCGCACCGCCGCGAGGGCCTCGTCCACCGTGGCGGCCACGGTGACCCCCTTGCCGGCGGCCAGGCCGTCGGCCTTGACGACGATGGGCGCGCCGCGCTCACGCACGTAGGCCTCGGCCTTGGCGAGTTCGTGGAAGACGGCGTGGGACGCCGTGGGCACGCCCGCGCTGGCCATGATGGCCTTGGCGAACGCCTTGCTGCCCTCGATCTGCGCAGCGCCGGCACCCGGGCCCAGGCAGGGGATGCCAAGGTCCGTCAGGCGATCGGCGAGGCCCGCGACGAGCGGGGCCTCCGGGCCGACGACGACGAGGTCGACGGCGCGGGTGCGGGCAAGCTCGACGAGCCCCACGACATCGTCCGCCGGGATGGGGACGTTCTCCCCGAGCGCCGCCGTCCCTGCATTGCCGGGCGCGACGAGCAGCTGGTCCAGGCGCGGCGACGCGGCGATCTTCCAGGCGAGGGCGTGCTCCCTGCCACCCCCGCCGACGACCAGCACCTTCAGCCGAGCCTCGGGTGCCACCGGGTGGGTCGTCGCCATCAGTGGCGGAAGTGCCGCTGGCCAGTGAGGAGCATGGCCATGCCGTGCTCGTTGGCGGCGGAGATCACCTCGGGATCGTTGCGGCTCCCACCGGGCTGCACGATGGCCGTCGCGCCCGCCTCGGCGATGGCGTCGAGCCCGTCCCGGAACGGGAAGAACGCGTCGCTGGCGGCCGCGCTGCCGGCGAGAGGCAGGACGGCGCGCGCCACCGCCAGCTTGGCCGCGTCCACCCGGGACATCTGCCCGGCGCCCACGCCGATGAGCCGTCGCTCGTCAGCGAACACGATGGCGTTGCTCTTCACGTGCCGGCACATGCGCCAGGCCAGCGTCAGGGCGCTGCGCTCGGCGTCCGTGGGCGCCCGATCGGTCGCCACCTCGGCGGCGTCCAGGGAGAGCGGACCGGCGTCCGGACCCTGCACGATGAGCCCGCCGCGGACGCGCCGGACCTCCCGCTCATCGCGGACCTCCGCGAGGGTCTCGGGGGCCAGCTTCAGCAGGCGCAGGCGCTTCTTTCGAGCCAGCACGGCCAGCGCCTCGTCGGTGAACCCCGGGGCGATGATCACCTCGAGGAAGTGCTCGGTGAGCGCTTGGGCCGCGACGGCGTCCACCGCCACGTTGAAGCCCACGATCCCCCCGAAGAACGACACCGGGTCGCACGACCGCGCCTGTTCGAAAGCCTCGGCCGGGCTCGCCGCCAGGGCCACGCCGCAGGGGTTGGTGTGCTTGACGATCACGCAGGCGGGCTCGGGGTCGTCGCCGTGGGCGAGATCCTCGACCATCCGCAGGCAGCCGTCGATGTCGAGCAGGTTGTTGTACGACAGCGACCTGCCCTGGATGACCCGGGCGGCAGCCAGCCCCGAGTCCTTGGCCCCGGTGCCGTAGAACGCCGCGGGCTGGTGGGGGTTCTCCCCGTACCGCAGATCCAGCAGCTTGCGGCCGCCGACGGTCCACTCGCTCGGGGCGTCCGCTGCGTCGCCGCGCATCCAGTGCGCCACGTCGGTGTCGTAGGCGGCGGTGTGGGCGAAGGCCTTCGCGGCCAGCCCCCTGCGGGCGCTGTCGTCGAGCTCGGCGGCGCCGGCCGCCTCCGTCAGCAACCCGTAGTCCGCCGGGTCGCAGAGCACGATCAGTCCGCGTGGTTCTTGGCGGCGGCCCGCAGCAGCGTCGGCCCGCCGATGTCGATCTGCTCGATGGCCTCGGCGTCGGTCGCCCCGGCGGCCACCGTGGTCCGGAACGGGTACAGGTTGACGGCGACCAGGTCGATGGGGCCGCCGCCCAAGGCCTGCAAGTCCGCCATGTCCGAGTCGAGGGCGCGCCGCGCCAGCACTCCACCGGCCACCCGGGGGTGCAGCGTCTTCACGCGGCCGGCCATCACCTCGGGCGAGTCCGTGAACTCGGAGACGTCGACGACCGGCAGCCCTGCCTCGCGCAGGACCCTGGCGGTGCCCCCGGTGGACAGCAGCTCCACCCCCGCATCGACCAACGCGCGGCCCAGCTGAGCCACCCCGGTCTTGTCGTAGACGCTGATCAGCGCTCGCCGGATGTTCATGTCGCGCCCAATTACCCGGCGATTACCGCCGAATCAAGCCCCGCAGCGCATGTGCCCACCCGCCACCGGCCGTCGCGCAGTCCGAGGAGCTCGCGCCGATGGCGGGCTCGTCCGAGATCTCGACGTCGGCCAGCCCACCGTCCTCGGGTTCGATCCCGCCTGGACCGCCTCCGGGCTGGGCCACCGGGCCAGGGGGCGGATCCGGATTGTCGACGGGATCCGGATCGTCGGCGGGATCCGGATCGGGCTGCGGGTCGGGGTCGGGATCGTCGCCGGGCCCGGGATCCTCCTGGTCGCACGACCACTCGCAGGTCTCGGCCGTGCACTGCCAGCGGCCCGCGCAGTGGGCCATGTCGTCGCGGCCGAAGCAGTCGGCGTCGGCCAGGCACTCCACGCCGCCGGGCCCGGGGTCCGGGTCGTCGCCCGGAACGGGGTCGTCGCCCGGATCGAGATCGTCGCCC